>Ga0265298_10001357_pt1 | contig 36223 bp, 57 predicted proteins | sample AusTroGonzalo_MG_3_FD_193486 | JGI IMG/M metagenome (GOLD analysis project Ga0265298, IMG submission 193486) | Bovine rumen microbial communities from tropical cattle in Woodstock, Queensland, Australia - Gonzalo_01 | ecosystem: Host-associated > Mammals > Digestive system > Stomach > Rumen ...
AGAAGGTGTATATATAAGCGAGAATGTGGGTTTCTGTTTTGTAAATTGCTCGGCCCATTCATTTGCCAAAGCTGTATCATCTTTAAAACCATCAGGGAATGTCATATGTATTAATTCGCTTGGCGTCAACTGAATTCCAAATTTATCTGTAATATCTTTGATCTGGTCCGGCGTATAATTTCCTTCGGTAATTGCATCAATTATTGCTTTCCTGAATCGCTTTCCATAGTCATCCGGGAAAAGATCGAGCAGATTAATCCCACTGAAGTCAAGCATCTCTTTCAAGATATCTTCGTCTATGCCGGTTTCTTTTGCAATATCATGCCAAAGAAAACTATATGCATTTGAAAGTTTCCCTCTTTCTGCTGCGTCTAAGGCACGGTTTCTCATTGTGTCATTTTTACGTTTATCCATTACTGTTGTCAGTGCCGACCAAAGGTCCTCACTAAACAGTCTGTCACCCTCACCAACCCACTCTTCGAAAAGTTGCTTTGTACGTTCAGCCGTATTGTATTTTCTATACGCCGCAACTGCTATATCAAGATCTTCCTGCGTTGCAGTAGGATCCCCCTGCTTTATTCTTTCACGAATTGCGGCAACAGTTGCACTAAGTTCCTGCTTTTCAGCAATAGCAGCTGCGGATGCTTTGTCCCAAAGATTCTGCCGTTCATCTTTATATGTCTTTATATATGCTTCAATAGTATCTTTTGTATATTCATTATTCCTGAGTTTTGCACCGGCCAGTTCGACATTACCAGCAAATTCACCACTAACCTGTCCGTATGTTACTGCCCTTACAATATCTGTAAGTTTTTGCTTTAGTCCTTCCAGTTCGACACCGTCTGTTATCCCACTGGAAATGAGTTTCCCTATTTTTTCACCAAGTTGTGTAATGTACTGTTCTGTCAAATCCAACTGATGGCTAAGAGAATTGTATATTGATTGCGAATCACTGCCGAACTGTCCAGATGTAATAATAGGAATCTTTATATTCTGATTACGATGACGAATAAGCATATTTGTTTCAACAATCAGATTATCAACATCTTTTTTAAATGTTTCATACGCGTCCCCTGTATTTAGTGTGACAGCAACACTGTAATCTTTTTCAAGAACAGAAAGTGCTTCACCAACTTTTTTCTCTGCGCTTGCTGTATTATTAATCCATGCATCTGTTACATTTACTTCTGCTTCAACATTTGTTTTAAAATATTTCATCACATTTTTTCTAATTGTTTCCGCGTCTTCCGTAATTGTTCCATATGCATTATCAGCAGCATGTGCATTAAACTGTGTAACCAGGAATCCAAGTCCAATAGCAAGTCCAGTAATAGCGCCAATAAGCAAACCGGCAGATCCAAATCCTGCTGTCGCAAGGAGCCTTTTCCCAATCCATGCTCCTCCAATAGCAGACGCGGCAAGTCCTCCAATTGCTTCCAAAACACTTTTTGCTGAAAAACCCTCCAAGGCAAGATCTTTACCTGCTGCAGCAGAAAGTGTAAACCCAATAACAGACATAATAATGCCACCCTTTAGCGTTCCGACAAGTCTGAGTACATCATATATGCCTTCAGCGACTTTCCAGGCAAGCAGTGCCTCGCCAATTGCAAGTGCTACTGTTTTAATTGTGTCGAAATTATCTTTAATAAATGTAACAATATCTTTAACTTTACTGTCGAACGTGCTTACTTCTTCAAACATGCTCAGATAATCTTCGGCATCAGATGCGCCAGCAATAGACCCAGCGCCACTTGTATCGCTCTGAATGATATTAAGTTCGTCCCAGTCCGCAAGCAGGTCTTTAATTGCCGACCCTGTTTTTTTCGCTGCGGTTTCTTGCTTTTTGAATGCTTCTGTTGTTTTCGGAAGGGCACGGGTCCATGTGTTCTGACCATTTAGTAATGCAAAGAACTGGTTAAGATAGTTCAATCCTGTGATAAACCAATTCACAACCGTCTGCATTATCGGAATCAGTGCCTGAATAGCAGGAGCGACTGCAGCACCAAGACTGTTCTTCATTTGTGCAAGAGAAGATGCTGCACTGTCCATGCTTGGCGCAAAAGATGTTCCTATGGCCTTGCTGTAATAGTATACATTTTCTACACCTTCCCTGAATCCCTGTGTAATCTGTCTGATTACAGCACGCAGGAAACGGTATTTTGCAATCCTTGCAAACTGGCTAAGTAGTTTCCCAAACGTTCCTTTTTTACCAACCTGGAAGAGTTCATCAAGTCTGTCTCTAAGTGATTTTGTGCTTGCTTCAGCACTTTCTTCCTCTTCCTTCATCCCTTTGAGTGAATTCGTATATTCCCAAATAGCATCACGAAGTTTCTGAACTTCAAGACCCTTTTTAATAGCCTTTGACGATCCAGCACCAAAGCTATTTACAAGTTTGTTATATTCAAGTTCAGCCTCGTGAAGTTTTGCCTTAAGAAGATCAAGCTGTGTAAGATTGTCCGCCATTGAATTGGTTTCAATGAAATCAAAATGTTTTCTGTCTCCATTGTAGAATGCAGCTTCCTGCTTTGCACGTATTTCTTCAGCAATCATTGCCGCTTCGCGGTTCTGTTCAAGTATTCCTTTAAACACTCCATCATATTCTTCGGCTTCTTTTGCAACGTCTCTCGTAGCGGCAGCGACTCTTTCGGTTTCTTCAACAACTTCAGAAACAGTTCCTTCACCATAGATCCAGTTCTGTTTCCATTGTTCAGAATAATCAACCATTGTAGAAAGTGCGTTTTCCTGAGAAACCCCACCATCTCCAAGAAGAAGAGGACTTGTTCCTGCACCAAGATGGAATGAAGACATGCTCTGCGGTACATTCCATCCGCCAAGGATCCAGTCCGGAGACCACTGCGCACGCCACTGTTCAGCAACGTCCGACGTGAACATAACCCAGTTAGTTCTGAACTGTTCACCTGTATCAACCCATGTAGAAAGGAACGTCTGTGGTTCGCTTCCGTCTCCGAGAAGCAATTGTCCAACGGTCCGTCCGTCGCCGAGAAGCATCGGAGAATTACCGGACATTAGACGAGACCCTTCCATCTGGAACGCATTGAATTCATACGCCCACTGTGACCAGATAGCGTACATTTCCTGGAACCGTGGGATAACGACACTCTCAACAATGTCGCCCGTTTCACGGAGCGATATGTTCATTTGATCAATACGTTCCGTTGTCTGTTCCATTCCGACGAACACGTCGTTGGTATTCATTTCTTTAATTGATTTGATTTTGCCAGTTGCTTCCGCCATGACAAGCATCTGCTCACGCTCAGACATGGCGGCATAACGTGCATTCCCTGCCTCGATCATTTCGACAGAACTGAGTGCCTGTACCTTCGGTATAACGGTATCAAGCGCACTTCCGTAATACCTGATATTTGTCGTCATGTTTCTGAACGTATCAGATATTCTTTCAAGTGGAGATGTAATTGTTTCCGCCGATACTGCACTTGCAAATTTCTTGCCTGTATCTTCTATCTTATCGGCAATGCTTGTTGCCGCTGCATCCGTAACACTGATTTTTCTGACTACTTCCTGTATTTTTTGAGCAGTACCGTCGAGATCCATTGCAATCTGGCCAGGGACCTGTTTCTTGCCTGGAGAAGTTGAATATATACACATACCTGCCATACGGGACAGACTATAACTTCCTTCTTTGGCAATTTCCTTGGCACGGTCTGTTACATTTTTATATTTATCAACCTGTTCCTCTATTTGATTAACTGCTTCTCTTGTATTTTCAGCAATGGTTTCCATGCCGAAACGTCCATTGGCAACAGATGAAGTTGCTTTATTACTTTTATTAACTGCATCCGTTGCGTCCGCAAGCTTCAGCATATTCTGGGCAATATCTCTAATTTCATTAGCATTAATACTAAACTTTTTAATATTGCTGAATTTGTTTACAGCATTAAACATGGTGCCAAGGCTTGCGATTGTTTTCCCGGCCTTTGCTTCTGTGATTACATTTTTAAGATTAACAAGTTCATCCGCTACACTGCTAAGCTTAATTCCATTGCCTACTGCCGTTTTAACAGCAGAAAGCGCGCCAGAGAGTTGGGTAAGACCTCCTGCCGCTGTTTCCGCATTGTCCCTTATCTTAAGTTCAAGTACTCCAACATCAGGCATAGCCTTATCCTCCTCGCTGACGCGCCCCATATTCTTACTGCCCGGAATCTTCTTTCTTGTCCGCTGCTTCCATGCGTTTATTGAATTTCATAATTCCCTGCTGGAAGAGTGCCAATGTCAGTTTCATCCGGTCTTCTTCTTGCTTCTTCCGATCTGCTTCTTTCTTATCCGCTTCGTACTTCTCAAGGAACGGTTCCTTCGGATACTCTGGTAATCTGGTTGTGTTCTTTACATTCAGTCCGCCAACAAGCAGTGGCACTGCCTGTAATACGCACATGATGTACTGTCCCATGAACCAGTTATTCCGATCCGCAATCTTCTGTTCCTGTTCCATACGCATCCGATAGGCTTTCCGGAACGCCGGTTTCAGACTGCTTTCGCCGTCCCAGTACTGTTCCGGGGTCATACCCATCATCAGATAATGAGGAAACAGTTCGTCAAAAATATTGCTATACGTTGGGGACTCCGTCTGCTCCGAGTCTTCGTCTGTCAGACGGTTTCCCACGTAGGGTCTGCACCCTCGTCTTCCGCTTCGGGTTCTGCCATCAGATCCTCCAGCGGACGCATATACAGTTTGATCAGGATGCCGAGCAGTTCATCCTTCTTGCTCTGGCTCGCCCAGATCTTCATGATCTTTTCGGGCAGGACGCCCTTGTGATGCATCTGGAATGCGCCGGTCAGCAGTTCCTCAATCATTACATTCGGGAAGTCGGAGTCAATCTTGAATCCGTTCCGCTGCATCCGCTTGACCACCCTGGCGTTGAATTCCAGCGTGTATTTGACGCCTTCGTCGTCCCTAATGACAACCTTTGTGAAATCTTTTTCTGTCGCAGCCATTGGCTTGCCTTCCTTTCTCGCCGACTCAATCGGCACTGTCTTTTTTCTGGCTGGCATAATTGCCTCCTTCTATCTGAAAGCGTCTTCCGGGGAGAGGAGGATCCCCTCCCCGGAGCTGCTCATCAGGTGGAACTTACGATCCGGAATGGTAAGTGATAACAGTACCGGGCGTGCAGTTGATGGTCATGCCGACCGCTTCGTTGACGCCACCGCCGGAAATACCCGCAGAGATGTCACCGCTCCAGTCGAACTTACCCATGTGGCCATCCGGAGTTTCACTGCCGGCGGAACCGGAAGCACCGAACCAGACGGAATAGTCATAGGTGTGACCTTCCAGTCCGACAACCTTCGCATAGTTTTCGGGAGTGTAGTTTGCTCCGAACTGGAACTCGGACGTGTCGCCGATACCATTGATGTAGGTCATTTATGTTCGCTGCGGTTCGCTACTCCGCAACCGTCCTTTCGGACTGCCTTATGTCGCCATAAGGATCAGACTATATCTTTACCCGCGTGGGGTACCTGCCATTTCCACCGCCAATCGCTTGCGGCGTACTCCCTTTCGGGATAGTCGTTGAACCTTGCCTTTTCAGGCCTTGGCTGCTGATTGTCTTTCGGACCGGCATTTTGTCCTCAAGAGTTTCCAGCAATTAAACAGGTTTTCGATACGCATTGCTGCGTAAAGGCGCATTACAGTCTACGCATGTAGTCGGAGAGGCTCGTGATGTCGATCCGCTCTTTGGGCGGGATCAAATCCGGGAAGCTGGTAATGTCAATCAGTTTCTCATAGGATCCGTTCGTGGTCGTCCTGTACATCAGATAAGTCTGATACGTGGAAATACCTTTCACAGCACTAGGCATATTCTTGTTCTCCTTTCGTAATTACTTAAAAACGCATGAATGCGTTGGCGTAGCCCAAACTCGCAATCATGCGTCTTCTATATTGATTTTCTTTGCCGTCAACTTACGCGGTAGATGTTCCCTTCCCGGTCGATCATCGCTTCGTATCTGGCCACATACCGAAACACTTTTGTGTTTCCGTAGTTGTTGATGTATTGACCGCCAATCCTGTTAAAATTCATGGCAATCATCGCATCGTCCGCTGCAGCGTACACCTCTCGGCATTTACTTTTCGTTGTAGCGTAAACGTCCAACTGATATGTTACAAGCGAGTAATTCTCGATCGGTGTTGACGTTTGCCTGTTTTGAACTGTCCTGTTGTCCATTTCAATCAGACTTGCAGCCGGAAATGCTGTGGGCGCTTCCGTAATTATGGTACTTACGAACCGTTTGTTCGCGCATAGCGGAGCAACCGCATTATAGACCCGGTTAAATATTTGAACCTCGCGGTCAATCATGCAATCACCCCTTTACGGAATATACTGAGCAATTATTCTACCGCCGTCATGTTCTGCCTGCATCTCAAGTTCCTTCATCGTCATATACATGAACGGTCTTGCCGGTGATCCTTTAGTCCATGCAAGCAACGCACCTGTGCTTGCTTCATACCATCCATTTTCAGACGGATACCACCATCCTGCTTCTCCGTGGCCTTCCTGGTCATAAGACGAATAAGTCTTATTTCCTATTGACACACTGTCAACGTTAATCCAGTCGCCATCGCCAATTCCAGGGTGCGGGTTCTGCGCGCCAACAATACCTGTTCCATATTCTACAAGCACCGCGTATTCAACGTCTGTAGAAATGGATCCTTCATGGTTTGACTTGTTGTATACACCATGTATACTGTCAGACAGTGCGCCGGAATCTACTGCGGGGAACTGCGCAATATACATTTGAGCGATTCCCTTTCCCCTGTCTTCCGTGATTGTCCTGGCAAGTTCAGAAAGTCCTTCCGCAAGATACTTCTTGAGATTTTCAACCGTTTTGATTGCTCTCTTAATAGATTGCTCATCTAGCGTAATCTCAATGGTTTTCAGAATGATTTCAGCCATTCTGTATCACGTCCGCTTCCTGGATGAACGGGTCGTCAGTCTCCCCGGTCATTTCTTTTAATGCGAAGCTTACAGCGTTTATGCTTGCCCTTCTCGATCTGATTTCGTACAAATTGCCTTTCCAGCGAATCAGTCCGTCTTCCTTAATAGCTACATTCGGATTATCCATTACAAGCGTGTGCGTGTACCGGATATCATCCCCGTAGAATGTCTGGTTGACCTGCCCGCTTGGTGTGGAGATATTTCCCTTATATATAACAGGATTGCCATACTCCCGGTGAAATTCCCCTGTATGCTCTCCGTCTGAATTCAGATCTGTTTCAGTACCCGTGTACGGAAGATACTCAAACTTCGTCTTGTTCCGCTCCAGACATTTCACATGATCACCGCCTTACCGAATAGCCTGGCAGTACGGTACAATCTCAGCAAGCATCCCATCCGGAACGTCCGCAGCACCATAGTTGCGGTGAATTCCGTTCTCGATATGCTGAATCTGTCCTTCCGCTCCACGCTTGTTAATCATGTAATGGGCGATCTTAAGCTGTGCGCCTACGTACCGGTCAGGAACATCCAGGCCGTCGTAGTTTTCCTTATACGGATACATGCGGTTGAGAATCTTTTGTCCTGCTAATTCAAGGTAAACTTCCAGGATGCCATTTTCAAGGTTCTCGTCTTCGTCTTCCAACATCAGACTGAGCATCTCTGTTTTCTTTTCTTTGGTCATCCTGTTCATCTCCTTTACTCGCTGATCCTCTTGCGCCTGGTAGCAGCCTTCGGCTTTTCAGCCTTGACTTCTTCCTTTGCCGGATCCTGCTCTTCCACTGCCTTCACAACGTCAGCGGCTTTTACTTTCGGCGCGTCCAGAATCTCCACAGCATTTCCGAGATTGTCTTCTGTTTCAAAAACATCTCCGGCACCGTGCCATCCTGAAGCGTCCTTTACATTCCACTTGGCTTTAACCAACATGGTTTGTATCCCCTTTCTGTGGGTCTTATACAGGCGGCATGGATGTCCATACCGCCGGTTATTTTTTACTTCACCTTGATAACGGCTACTTCGTTCATCCGTTCGAAGGACGGCAGGACGATTTCAGACGCAAAGGTGTTCAGGTTCACGGGATGCTCGTCCAGGATCTGGGTCAGAGCAATACCGTTGTTCACGATCGCCACATCCGCCTTGCCGCTGCCCATCAGGTCAGCTTCCTCGGGGGTGGTACCGCGCCAGGTGTTGCCCAGAGCGCCAGCCGGGAGAACGGTCACGTATCCATCCGGAACGAACTGCTGAGTCACGCCGCTTTCATCCTTGTACTGCTTGTCGTACACGATGATGCCGGTCAGGTTCAGGGCGTCCTTCAGCACGGCAACAATCTGCGCATCAGTCAGATATCCAACAGACAGGCCGTTAACAGTCAGGAACAGATCCTTGATCGTCTTGATGCTGCGCAGCAGTTTGAAGGTATTGTTGTTCATCGCGAGGATGACGCCTTCGCCGCCCTGTGCCTTGATCTTGTCCTGAGCGGCCTGAACGTCCGCCAGAGGATTGGCAGCCGCAGCCTTGTCCCAGGTGTAATCACTTGAGACCTCAAGGTAGTTGCTGGTCTTCCAGGCATCGCCGGGGTCATAGTCATAGGTGTAGTTCACACCGTTGGCCTGGATGGAAATGCCCATGTCGCCATTCACAGGGAACAGCAAGGACATGATCATCCGTTCCGGAACAACCAGGGCGCCATTCAGCAGGTTCGCCGCATCATCATATACACGATTCAGCGCGTCAATCAGATACGGATCGTTCTTTTCCTTGATGCGCAGGATATCCTGACGCTCTTTCTCCTTCAGCTTAAAACCTTCCCTGAAGAAAGGCATTTCAGTCTCAAGGATGGAGACGCCTTCACGGCCGCGGAACGTGGCCTTTGCATCAAATGCGCTGGGCATCAGGGAAATAGGCAGGCCCTTATAGCCAAGGATCCACTTCAGATCCAGACCGGCCTTCTGCTTGGACGGGAACAGCGTCTCGCCCAGGTAGGGAATCTTATTACTGACCGATTCGGTCCAGTTAGCAGCGATAACTTTCGGCGTTACCAGCTTACGAAACTCGGTAAGATTCATAGTGTTTTCTCCTTTCACATATTTTTGTTTCTTATACCGGCCACTGTACATGTCTCATCAGATGGCCGCATCCGACACGCACGTCAGCATAGATCGGAATGCCGGAATTTCTGCACAGGCAGCAGAAATATAAGTCTTCCGACAGCATACCTCTGTTCTTGTCTCCGTAGTTTACCCAGTCGTACCAGGGGTACTGCAGCTTTGTGAATACGTCTGTCTTGATCAGAGCGCATCCCATTCCGCCGCCATGTACCTCGATCTTTTTGGCACCACAGACATCAAGCATGTGCATCTCTTCCGCAGAGTACTCAGACTCCAGCGGATAGTTGTAATACTCTTTGCCTTCCTCGTCTTTCAGCTTGCAGATGCAGGTTCGGCCGTGGTACAGATTGTCCGCACCCCTGTGGGCATAAAACCCAAGGCAGACCTTCCTCGCGTCCTCAAGCAGGAACTTCAGCGCATCCTTTGGAAGCGTGATGTCGTTATCGACCATCAGCACATAATCAGTCGCAAGATCAATTGCTTTCTGGGCAATATGGTTTCTCGCTGTCGCCACATCATACCCGCGTACGCTGTCAAACAGCACCTCATGCCCGCACTTGTCCAGATCCCATATAGACTTATATGTGTCAGGGAATATGGTTTCAAACGTAGGAACAGCAACGAGTATCTTCATCGGTTATCCTCCGATCAAGCGCCGGTTTCACCAGTTACGCCGGTTGCTCCGATGTTGGTCCGGAAGACAATGCCAGGCAGCGCTTCGTACAGAGCGGACACGTAGGTCACAGCACTGTGCGCCTGCGCAACGGTGGCATTGATGATGCCCTGCACAACAGCAGCACCGTTCGGATTTTCAGCGGTATCCACGTCATACAGCAGGATGCCGATGGCGCCGGATCCAGTCGTGGATTCACCGGTCGCCGTCAGGGGCGTGCCAGCCTTCACAACCGTACCACTACCGGGGGCCGCTACCGTCACGGGAACAGCCTGGTAGTCCTTGCTGGCGAGGATCTCAACACCGCCGCCAACAGAAGTCTTGTTATACTTCATGTGTTTTCTCTCCTTTCAAAAGAGTGTTAATTATGTATCAATCGGTTCAAGCCTTCCGGCCGAACCCTTCCAGCTTTTACCGAATGTACCCTTTCAGACCATCCGTAACGGACTGATTGGCCGTTGCGCGCTCCTTGCCGAGCCGCCTGGCCAGTTCAAGCGCCGCTTTTTCTTCGGCGTCTTCCTCACTGCTTCCGCCGGTTCCCGGTCCGGGAATCTTCCCAAACTCCAGCCGGAGTGCTTTTTCCTTGGCATCCCAGGCTTTCTGAATCAGCAGCAATGCGTTTTCAACGTCCTCGCATCCACTCAGACATTCTGCAATCTTACCGGCGGCGTCCTCGTCCACGGAAAGCTTAGCCATTACACTCTTGGTGGATTTGGCCCGGGCAACCTCTCGCCGGAGTTCTTCCAGTTCCTTGGCCGCCTTTTCTTCCGCTTCCTTTTTGTTTGCCGCGTCGATTTCTTCCTGTGTCTGCTTGGCACGCAGTTCTTTTTTGTACTTTCCGGCCTCACTTGTTGCGGCATCCAGCGCTGCCTTCTGTTTTGCCATGTCCGCTTTCAGCTGCTCAATCTGTGCAGCCAGGGACTTTGCGTCAACACCGGACTGATCGCCTTTTTCACCTTCACTACTGGTACTGCCTGTACCGAACACACCGCCAGTACTGATCTTATCGTCACCGGCAGGAGCAGGATCGCCGCCGGCACCGTCTTCTCCGCCGGCAGGTTCGGCAAACAACTGAAGGTTCAGCTTAAAAAACTCATGGTGTCCGTTCAGGATAGGCATATTTCTTTCTCCTTTGCGTTTTAACGTCTTCTCTGACATTTAATTTTGCGATTATAGTCTTCTCTGACTTCGTGCGTTTTAACGTCTTCTCTGACATTTATTTCAAACGGTTTTCGCCGTCTAAAATCTTAATCCTTAAGAACCTTCCAGAAGCACCTGCAGTTCATATGCGGTTTCGCAGGAACCTCGTCCAGCGGGAAAATAAGTCCGTTTAACGCGGAGCATTCTTCACATACCCGCTCATCACGCTGCGTCATCCACATGACCTGCTTGACATCCGCGTCTTCAAACGCTTGCATTGCCGCATAGTCCGTGAAGTTGATCGCATACTGCCCAAGTTGCTTACTCCAGTACTTAAGCGCCTTATCAATCTCCGCGTCTCTTTCCTGCGTGGCCTCAAGTGTTTCAGCAAGCCTTTGGGCCTTCCGCTCCATCTCTGAATCAAACCTGTATAACGTCACAAAGTCGGTCTGTTTCAGGATTTCGTCTACCCACTCCATCGTGATGGCTTTCTTTGCCATGCTGTTGGCCTTCTGAGCGGGTATTTCCAACGCCAGGAGCATCAGCAGGTAAACTTCATAGGCAATCTCAAAATAACGTTTCCTGGCCTTCCTGGCGCTTTCACGGTACACGGTCGTAACAGTGCGGATAATGTGAATGCTGTCCCATTTGGAAAGTTTCAGTCGTCCAAATGCCTCCACATTCTCCCTGTTCATCGACTTAATCGCCTTGTCACAGGCATCGTAGACATTAACCTTGTCGGTCGTCATCCAACACCACCACCATATCGTGGTGTACTCCGCCTGGCTTTATTCGCACAGGCAATCGATGAATACTTCTGATTCGGGTCTTTTTTCTGGAACCTTTTCCCGCACACCGGGCAGATGGCCCATTCTCCCTTCTTCTCTCCGCTTCCAGGATCTCCGCTTTCTCCGGCAGCCTGTGCTTCAATCCCGTCCTTTGACGTCGGATCGGTTGTATCGTCCTCGTTTAACGGAATATCATCAGACACACCATTCAGCCGGTCCAGTTCATCCGCCAGCATCTGCTGATAATCGTCGTACACAATCGCATCGCTTTCCGGATCACGGCTCAGATGGCTGAACTTAAACGCCTGGATTGCGGGCATACCCGCCGTCCGCAGTGTGCTGAAGGACTGCGTCTTCACCAGCAGGTCTTCGTAACTCTGCCGCCAGAACCGCGGCTCAAGGTCGGATATCTTCAGGCCGGTCAGCGTGTTCGTCTCGTTGCAGATCTTCAGCACGATCTTCAGGAACTCAGTCTCCGCACGCTTCCACATCGTCTGTGTCTGAAGCGCCCTGCTCTCCGCGTGCCACCAGCCGTTGCGCATAATCACGGCGCCGTTATTGCTGCTGTCTCCGGTGCTGGCGTTACCCTGGCTCGGCATACCGACAATCTCCAGGATAATCTGCTTCATATCCCCAACCAGCGTCTGCGTCTGACTCTGGTCCAGCTGTTCATTCAAGTAGTACAGTTTCTTTCCGCCACTGGCATTCTGCGTGGCCGGCAGTTTAATCGCGCCCAGGTCCTTCAGTTCCAGGAAGTCTTCCCGCGTGATGTCCACGCCGTCAAACACCATCAGTGCCTGGATAAACTGCTCGATACCGTCCAGCCTGTTGCTTTCCGTCAGGTTAATCGCATCAAGCAGCGGCAGTACTACCTCAAACGCACCGATACGGTCCGGATTACACGGATACTCAATCAGACTGACCATCCCAAAGTTATGCCGCACTTCGTTTGTGATTTTCAGACCGTTCTCGCTGTTCACCAGCGGCAGTCCTTCAATCGTATAGGTCACGTCTGCCGTGTAGACCGTGTACTCCACGTTATTGTCCGGCGGATCCTTGTACACATACGTCACGCCCATCACCGGCGTCTTCTTCACGTCGTTACGGTACACCACAAACGTGTTTTCCACGTCCGGAACCGCAATCTCAAACGGTGTTTCGTCCAGCGTGTCCGCTGGCTTGGCCTTTTCATCATCATGGTACGTCAGTCTGTATGCTGTTCCGCAGGTGAACATCTTATGTGCCAGTTCCAGGTCCAGCGTCTGCTTGCCTTCTGACAGCATCATGTCATTGATCTGCGATACCTTTTTCGGAATATCCCGGTTCGGATCATCCACGCCATTGTTTCCGCGCCTGCTTACGTACTGAATCGGTTCACCGGCAAACTCGGAACTCTTAAACGTGATAATCTCGTTCGCAATATTCACAACCACCTTGTTATTCACATGGTCGTTGTATACCTTCGTACGCTGCAGAATCGGCTGGATGCCACGCTCATAGTCCAGCAGGTACATAATCTCACGCCGGTTCTTCTCATGCACGCTCAGCGCCTTCTGAAGCACGCTGATCACGTTCTCCCGGGTAATCTCTTTTTCACTTGTAAATATCTGCCGCCGTCCGTGCAGTTCCTTGGAAAGATCCAGATCCTTTTCTCCGTCCACGACTGTGACGTCATAAGCTTCCAGTTTTACGCCCAATCCGGACCCCTCCTTCCGTACAAACAAAAATGACGCTGAAAACGAGTGTTCACCCGCTAATCAGCGTCATTCCCATCCGTCCGATCAACGTCCCCGCCATGCTACAGGGTCGTCAACTAAACAAGAACAGTACTTCTCACATACGATTATAACAAATATCCGAATATTGTCAACACTATTCGTAATATTTGTTCGTAAAACTAAAACGGTCTTGCAAACACGTACGCCTGTCCTGCTGCAAAACTCTGCACGTAATCCGCCAGCATCGCCAGGCTGTCCGGCCCGTCATCGTGCTTGGCCTTCCCGTTCATGGTCCAGCTGCATACGTTATTCATAAACGCACGGTACTCTTTGTCTTTTACCACGCTTGCGTCCTTAAACAGCATATGTTCCTTCACATACGGACTGGCCATCACGATCTTGGTCTCCTTGTTCTGGGTCGTAAACTTTGTGGTCAGCTTTGTCCGCCCGCCGCGCTTCTTAACCTCTTCCTGCACACACTGCGCGACCCTTCCGCCGGCACTGTTCGATTCAAACCTCCCCATATGCACCTTGTGCAGAAGCAGTTTGCTGACAATCTCCGCCTCCACAATCTCCGGGTTCGCATTGTTAAATACCACGTCTTCCACGTAATAGTCCTGCCCGTACTGGTACACAATCGGCATGGCGCAGTAGTCTGCACCCTTGTCCTTCGTGTCGCACACGCACAGAATCGCGTCCGGTTCGCGGTCCGGTAACTCAAAGTACCGCCGCAGTTCGTCCGGATGGTACAAAAGGCCTTCCCGCTCTATCGGCTGGTTCATGTACAGCGCCCGCCACTCCGTATCCGGCATCACGTCCCGCTGCTCCCGGTAAAACGACGTGCTGAATCCCACCCCGTACAAATACTCAAAGTTGCTCTCGTCGTCTTCATTCAACGCCGGCACGGATATAAACTCCGCCCGGTCAGTGCCTTCATACTGACGCTCCAGGCGCCCTATTACGTCGTTCACGCTCCAGCGCGTTGCAATGTGCAGTTCCTTGCAGTGATCACCTATTTTCCGCTGCCGGAGGTCTGTGGCATATGTTTCCCACAGCTTATCGAGTCTGTCTTTACTCAGTGCGACCTCCAGGCCGCTGATCAGATCGTCACAGTACAGCAGTCTGCTGGACCGGTATAAACCTGCGTTCCCGCTTCCTATGGACGTAAATTCCAGCGTCTCAAACCTCTTGCGCTTCCCCAGGTCAATCCGGTAGTCCTTCGCGTTCGTGCTGCTCACGTCCACATTCGGAAATACATCATGCCACAGGTACTCCCCGTTCGCATCAAAGATCCGCAGACACTCATCGTACACACCGCGTACAAACGCATTGCTATGGCTGCCCGTCAGGTTCGGTTCCTCCGGCCACCGCCCTGCCACCCACGTCAGCAGAAATATCGCCAGCGTCGTCTTCCCGACGCCAGGCGGCAAACTGATCCCCAGCAGATCAATCTCATCGTCCATCAGTTTCTGCAGACTCTGCACCACCGGCAGCAGTTGCTTCCGACGCGGCAGGTAAAACCGCTTCCGTACGTCCCTGTTCTTCTCAATGTACTGGCAGTACGCATCAAAGTCTACCGGTGCATCAACCAGCAGACTCTTATAGTACGTGTCGTTCAGCCGCTCCGCAGCCAGCCTGTCCGTACACCGCCTGATGGCCGTTCCGATCCGCCGCCGTAATACCCGGTTCAGGCACCGTGCTTCCAGGCTGTCACCTGGCCGCTTAATACAGTCATATACCACCGCCATCGCGTCACTGTACATGCCCGTGTCGTCCGGCCGTGCCTCCAGGTTCCGCCGCACTATCTCCAGTTCATTCACCGCAGCCTTCACCATCCTCATCATCCAGCGGGATCCGGTACTCTATCTCAGCTCCGCAGTTACTGCACATCAGGTTCTGTACTATCCCGTTCCCTTCGTACCCGTAGTCCTCAAACATAAAGTCACTCTGCCATACCACCGCCCGCGCTCCGCAATGAAAGCATTCATACAGTCCACTTGATTCACGTGCCATCGTGATACCTCCTTACAAAATAAAACGGGAACAAGCCTTTCCGCTCGTTCCCGCAATCATGCGTCTTGTCTTACTTCCGTCTATTCCTGTCCGGACCGCCGTCCGCCCAATACCTTACACAGTTATTGTACGCTCTGCACTGATCTCTCCCTGCACTCCCTATCGCTAACAGCAGGATCACAATCACAGTACCAACCGCTACGCTGCCCCACTCGCCATTGCTTGCACAGGATATCATCGCAATGATAAATACTAACGCTATCAATCCGGTAATCATATAATCCACCCCCTTTTTTGTTTTTCCGGGATTTTTGAAATCACACTTTTTCAGAACCGCCCAATGTCTTCAGGCATGGTGGTTCCTTTCCTTCCGAGTTCAGTCTCAATCGCCTTCCGGACCATCTCTTCAATCTTTACTTCCATCGGATCACGCTCCGGAATGCTCAGCTTTTCTCCGATCACAAACTCCGGATGCTTTCCATCACCACTCCGGGCCACAAGTTCATATCCGCACGCGTTCAGTATTTTCAGCAGATTGTCAACCCGCATACTTTTACTCCTGAAAAACGTTCCGATGCTGCTCTGCCCCGCAAAACCGCATTCCTCCGCAAGCTGAGTCTGCGTTTTGCCTGTGACCTTTATCACACTCTTTGCAACTTCCTGTACTGTCATATCAATAACCTCCTTCGTTGTATCTACACATTAACACACTTTTTTGTTTAAGTCAACGCTTTTTTGCGTTGATCTTTTTTGTTTTTGGGGTGCTGATGGGGGTAACAACACCTGGGTGTGCGCGGCCGCCAGGTCCCCGCGGGGTCCCCTGGTCCGCCTGGCGGCCGGTCCCCTGGCTGCAGCGCCAGCCTCCGCCAGGCGCCGGACGTCGATCAGCAGCAGCGGCCATGCTGGCGGACGTCGATCAGCAGCGCCAGCAATGCGCCAGCGCTGGCAATATGCGCCAGGCGGCCAGGAAACGCGCAAAAACGCGCGCCAGGTGTACAGGTGGACAATAACACAGCAACAACGCGGACGCGGTAAAAGAGGCCTTGTAACGCGTTTTAGCGCTATATAGATTCAATCTATCGCGTTTATGCGCTGTTATAAATATCTTCTAACGCGTTTTTGCAGGAAAAAAACGCGTTTTTGTCGAATTGCCTGCATAGGCCTGCAGGCGGGCAGGCCTCCGCGCCAGGCGGTACCTGGCAAGCCAAAGGCAGGTCGCGGACGCAACCGCGATACAGAAGCGCGGACGGGCCAACGTCCGAAAAACGGCCGCTGCTGCGGGCAGCGATAGAAAAACCGCGGTTGTCCCTTGAAAACTGAAAAGTTTCCCCTGGCCGGCTGTGGTAGCTGTGGCGTAAATCCCATACAAGCGACGCAGCGCGGACCGGCGCCCGGTACAGCGGACGCCACAAAGACCGCGCATTTCAAGCGCGCGCAGTACTGGCCAGGAAGGAAAAAACATGTAGTACCTTGCGCGGTTATACACCGCGCCAGGCGGCCGCGGATATCCTGGCCGGAAGCGGACGCCTGGCGCGCTGCATGGCAGCGACAATAAAAAACGGAGGAAATGAAACCATGAAAAACCTATATTACTATGCAAAAAGTGAAAAGGCGGCCGCGGCGCTACCTGCAATCCTGGCGGACCGGAAAAACATGTTCACATTATGGACGCGCGACACAGCACGGACCTATGACAAGCGCGGAAACCTGGTAAAAGAGGAAACGCGGCCGCTGCATTTTGACGCAGTAGAAGTTTGGCCGGACATGGACGCGGAAAACCTGGCAGCAGCGCACAAGCGCGCCGCGGCGCGCGATACAATCCGCGCAAAAGAAGAAAAAGCACAGGCAATCCTGGCGGAAGGCGGAAAAATAACAATTGCGCAGCGTTACGAATTGCTGGCGCTGGTTAACGTTGCCTATCATGAAGGCGGGAAAATCGACGGTTGTTTTTCAATTGATAGTTGCGCCGCCTGCGAATTCTGTCAAAAAATGATTGCCAGCGCCGCGGATAATATCCTGGTTATTTGCGGTTCATGTTACGCAGCCGCGGACGCATGGAAAGAAAACGCCTGGCGCCAGCACAAACTAAATGCGCTTATTCTTTCCTCTGTATTGTTCACAGTGAAAGAATTGAAAACGCTTGCTATCCCTGGCCAGCGCTGCCGGTTTAATGAAGATGGCGACACAGTAAACGAAACAATGGCGCGCAATTACTTGCGCATTGCGGCCGGGCATTACCTGGTAAGGTTTGGGTATTGGTACAAAAACGCGGTTGCGGTTGCTGCAGGCCTGGCCGCGGAAGGAATTACAAACCGGTCACAGCTTCCGCAAAACGTCCGGTTTATTCATTCCTCTTTACTTATTGGTTTTCCGGCCGCGGCCCTATGGTTTGACGACGCAATTTTCACAGTATATCCGGACGCGGAAACAACCGCGGCCGCAATTGCGGCCGGCGCTTTCGCCTGCAATGGCAAGCGCTGCAAGGCTTGCGATTATAACTGTTACCTTATGCAGCGCCAGGAATCGCCGCTTTACATTGCGGAAGTACTGCGCGCAAGCAAGGAAAATATAAAAGCAAAGCGCGCCGCTTTCGACGCCAGGAAAGCACAGATTGCAGCGCTTGCCGGTTAACCGGCCAGGAAAACGACGGCGGCCGCCAGCAAGGCGGCCGCTGTTGCTTGTGCCAGGGAAACCGGACACAGGCAACAGCGGAAACGCTGGAATTAAAAAATGGAGGTATGAAACCATGGGAAAAAGCCTTGACGAACTCATTACCGAACTGATCGACGCGCGCCAGGCGGAAAAAGAAGCAAAAGCGCGGAAAGAATCAGCAACAGCGGAAATCCTGGAAAAAGCTGGCGGCGCTGCATTCCTGGACACAGAGAATTACCGCGTCATGATTACAAACCGGTCACGTATCGACCTGGACCAGGCCGCCGTTATGGGCATTTTGACGGACCTTAAAAAGGAATTCCCAAAGCTTGTTACCTGGAAAGAAATTAAGCCACAGGCGAAAACGGACGCGGAAAAAGCAGCGGCGCTGGCGACAGCGTGAACAGATCGACAGCAAGCCAGGCGGCCAGGCGGCCGCCTGGCCGTATAACGACAGAAAGAGAGGAAAAGAACATGAACATAAAACCGGAAGACTTGTGGAACATGGACCCACAAACACTATTCATCAATCTCACTGCTGCAATATACGACGCCAGGACCCGCGGCGCATGGCATGAAATCGACGCCATTTTGTCCGCTTTTGAACCGGACGCCAGGCGCGCGTTGTGCATAGGCGCCGCAGCACTGCGTATCATGCCAGGAACGGACGCGGCCGATTATCGACGCGCAATCATGGCCAGCATGGCCGAAACGCTTTACAACGCAATGCAGGAGGACGAATAGCATGACAAGGCCCCTTGTAACCCTTCCGCGAATTCGCGGGATCCTGGCGGACGCCAGGACAGAACAGGACGCAGCGCTGGAGCTTCGCGCCCATCGTGTCCGGTTTTCATTCAGCACTGCAGGCGGGATCCTGCACATCCGCATTCCGGCCCGCTCCGGAATTATCACAGTTACCAGGACCGCGTCCAGGACCGCGCCGCTGGCCATTGCTTCGGCCGTTCCGGCCGGACCGGCCCCGTATCCGTATCCGGTCCCGCGCTGGACCTGGGACGATTAACAGAGGAGGAAACGACAGCATGAAACGCAGCACATACATTATCTGCCTGGCCGGCCATTATCACGCGCTGGCCGCGGACCTGTTTCTGGAAACAGTCCAGGACCTGGAAACCGGCGCGATCCGTTCCGGCATCCGTTCCTGTGACGACCGGAACCGCGCCATTATGGCCATCACGCGTCCGTTATCCTGGCGCTCGGCGCTGGACCTGGCGCAGCGTTCCGGTAATTACGTCGGACAGCTTATATCGAACGACAGCGGCCATATATGGCCGCTGTAATCCGTTCCGGACATCGTCACCGGCAGCCGTGGGATCCGTTCCCCTGGCTGCCGTGGCCGGTACCCGTACCGGAGAAAGAGAGGAATGAAAAATGTTACAGACCTACACCAGCGCGCGTACATCCATGAACGCGCACAAACTCCCGCGCGTTTTCGGAAAGATCGCGCAGCCTCCGCGGCATTCTATCCTGCTGGACATCGGCAGCGGCAAGTATACGGACCATATTCGCGCCGCGTTTCCGGACGTTACCTACTGCCCGTACGACCCGTTTAACCAGCCGGAAGACGTCAACCGGCACAGTCTCTACTATGCCCGCATGGCCGCGCATATCCGCTACCCTGTGACCATCGTCTGCAGTAACGTGCTGAACGTGATCGACAGCGACCAGGAAGTGCAGTCCATTGCTGATTATATCCTGGACAATGTCACCCGTTCCGGAGGCGTCGCATATGTGACTGTCTACACCGGCGACAATTCCAGGGAAGGCCGCCAGACTGGACCGGACCAGTACCAGCGCAACGCGCCCCTGGCCGATTATCTCCCGTTTTTCCGTTCCCTGGACCCGTTCCCTTACTACGGCAAAACCTACCAGGCCGCCGCTGCCATTGAACGCGGCATGATTGTTGTCCGCTGCATGGAGGTGAAATCATGATTCCCGTTATCGGTATCAATTCCTCATCTGCCCCGTTCATGTCCGACATTGGCGCGGGCAGGAAGATCCTGGAAACCCGTTCCCGTAACATGCTGGGCCGCTTATGCGGCCAGCCTGTTATCCTGGCCGAAACGCGCCAGGGTGGATATCTGGCTATGTACATTGCAGTACTGCAGTCCGCGCGCGCGGTCCGTTCCAAGGAAGAATGGGAAGATCTCCGGCCACTGCACCGCGTTCCCGTAGGCAGTAAGTATGATTGGAAACCGGACACCCGCGTCAAGTGGACGTACGAAATTACAGTTCTCCGCATTCTGAACCCGTTCCGCGTTCCGGAAGGCATCCGGCATGGCCGGACCTGGATGGAATTCAATAAATGAAAGAGAGGTATCACATCATGAAGGTTATCACCATGAAAATCATCACCACAACGGACAGCAATCTGCCGCGTATCCTGTACGCGGACAAGATCGAACCGGCGACGTTGAAACCTGGCTATATCATCCTGGACGAATGCCGGACCATTGCGCTGGCGGACGTTATTGCCATCGTTCCCGTCGGACGTTGACACCTGGCCGCCCGGGACCCGATCCCGGGCCGGTCATCGTCAGCGCCAGACGCTGAAGAAAGAGAGGAAAACATATGCAGTACACAGAGAAGGAAAATGCCATGCTCCAGGAAAACACCGCGCGTATCATCGCGTTCCTGGACGAATTAAAGCCGAACGTCCGCGAAACAATCAGCATCACGTTCTACACGGACAGGTACGGAGGAACCCCGCACATTATAAACTTGTCTAGTCATCGCATCACAGGAAGCGTAGGTTATGTGAGCATAAAATTCGAAGAAGACGATACATCCAGGGACCAGCGCGATATATTCAAATGTTTTGATTACATGGCGAGACTCTGCCACAATTGGAAAACGATTAAAATCAAAATAATGAGCGAGATCGAATACCAGCAAGAACTCGTTTCAGCCATTGACAATTTTGAATTATGAGAGGAGGCACAGCAATGGCAAAGCTTTATCCTGGAACGTATTCGCCGTTCCTCAACAACTATGATGATATCCGGAACCTGTACCATGTTCTGCACCGGACCGAACAGATTACCGGTGTACCGATCACAGACGACGAATGGCAGGACGTCAAACGTTCCGCCCGCGTTGTCTACCGGCGGCCGGCGCACGACCCTATCGGCAAGCCGCTAACGGACGCCTGGCGGACGTTCTCCGACGACAACGGGGAAACCGGCATTGATTATAGGATCCTCCGCGATGATCCCAACGATCCCTGGACGCATGAAGAACTCACAGAGTACATGCACGACAGTGAAGTGTACTACGGACGCGGATATCATGATTTTGACTGTTCCGGCGACCACTTCACATACGGATGGACGTACAAGCGCACGCCTGCAGGAATTGTCCTGCTGCATCATTGGGGGACCGACATTTGAAGGGAGGAAGGCACATGACCAGAAACCAGGCCCGCGACGATACGTGGGAATTCATCGCGATGATGATGCTGTGCGACGACGTGCTGCCCGTTCCAATCACATGGGAAGACGCAGCATATGACATGTCCAATTGGGCAGCGGAAGATATCCCGCTGCCCGCTGGAATGACACCGGAACTGTTTGCTGAAGTATGGAACGAAATGATTATGGAGGAAAAGAACAATGGATAAAATCAGAGAAATCCGCCCTGGCGACTTTATCTACGCCCTTGGTTATACGTTTCCGGTCCGTGAAGTCCTGTACCAGGATTACTACGGGGACCGGTCCAAAGCTGGCACATCAGATTGCTGGGGGCATGACGTCGAATTCAAAGACGTTGATGGACGATATCATCATTGGAAACAAAACCAGGACGGCGGTGGAGTTATCCGCGTAACCTGGTACCGCAGCACAGTAAACTTCCGCGCCAGGATCGAGCAATGGCCGGAAGGTTATCAGAACGAAGTAAAACTGCTCGTATTCAATCAGCACGGTATGAAGATATGTGAATCTCATTACCATGCAGGAAACGTAAACAGCGCGCTGATCGACCTTAAGACGCGCCAGCCTGGCGTATGGACAGAAGACAACTACTAACCAACCAGGCTGCCCTACCGGCCATACGGGGAGAAAGGAATATACCATGAGTAACCCGCGTTATGACACTTTTGTTGCCGTCTTTACCAACGATGGCGAGAAGATCAACACCAGATTTGTGACCGACCTGCCCGCGCGCAATGTGGCGGAATGGAATGCAGGAAAACCGGCCATGCGTATACCGGAAACATATGCAAAAGACATCGTGTACGGACTGACGTTGAACGGACACGCGGCCGGTGTCGTCAAGGTCCTGCATGGCGTAGAATTCACCAATCCGAAAGAATAACCTGTTCTGATGCTGGCACTCCGCGCCCGTACACCGGACGCGGCAGCCAGGACCAGGATCCTGGAGAAAGAGAGGAACCGATATGAAAACAATCACGTACAAAGGTTTTGTGATTGACTGGATCGATCACAAGGAAGCGTACCGGATCTACCGGCCGGAACGCGAACGCGAAACAATCGCATACGCCGACACAATCGAAGAAGCAAAAGCCGGTATTGATGAAAACGCCTGGAGGTGGGAAAAATGACAGCTAATGAATGGGTAAACTCCCTGGACAACCCTACCCGCGCCCGTTATGCCGCTGCAAGACTATGGCAGCAGGGCCTTCGCGCTGGCGACCGGACTATCATCCAGCTTCATTATGGATACAACGACCATGATGCGGATATCCTTTGTTCACGCCTGGCCAAACTTGAGTCAATCGCAAACAACCGGTTGAAAGACTTTAATCCGGACATTGGATTCTGAGGAGGAATAAACCATGCTCCATGCCATCCCACAAACCTACAAAACGCCAGGCGGAATGTCCTGTTACACCCCGTTCCTCCGCCTGGCTGAACGTCCACACCTGCTCATTGCCGGCGCGACCGGTAGCGGCAAGTCCGTTGCTTTGAACGGCATCATCACGTCCCTGCTCATGACACAGTCCCCGTTCCGCTGCCAATTTCTGCTGATCGATCCTAAGAAAGTGGAACTGATGCAGTATGCCCGCCTTCCGCACACTGTCCGGTACGCATCAGATGCTCCGGAAATGGTCCGGTCCCTGCAATGGGCAGTAGAGGAAACGGACCGGCGCTTCACCTGTATGCAGCGGGACTGCATCAAAGAATACAACGGACCGCACCTGTATGTAGTGATCGACGAACTAGCTGACCTTATGGTATCGCTTAAGAAGGAAACCCTTCCCCTGCTCCAGCGCCTGGCCCAGGTTGGCCGCGCCGCCAGGGTACACGTTATCGCATGCAGTCAGAACGTGCTGGCAGTCACCATTCCAACGACGCTGAAGTGCAATTTTGCCACGATCCTGGGCCTCCGGACATGCAACGCGCAACAATCCCGTTTCCTTATCAGTGCGACCGGCTGCGAGATGCTACCGGATCCCGCTCGGGAAGGCAAAGGTTACGGGTACCTCCGCGACGGTGCTGACCTGGAAAAAATGCTTATCTACAAGTATCCGGACAACGTCCTGGATGAGCTAACAACCTGGTGGACAACCTCCGCCTGCATCGCATCATGAAAGGAGTATCATCATGGCATATGATCGTTTCTATCCTCATCTCCGCCAGGATATCAAAGTGCAAGCTTTCGATGTGCTGGACTATTACAGTGCTAACCGTCACCAGTTCGACGGCATGCACTTCACCGCACAGTTCACCAAACTGTTTGACGAGTGTAAGCCATTCATGGGCCTGGGCGACGAGGACCTGGCCCGTGCGGTGGACATCGTTCTCACCCTGGAGCAGCGCCGGATGAATTCATACAGCCAGGGTAACACACACATTGAAGACTACGTGCCGGCCAACGTCAAGGACTGGCGCGAGTACTTAAAGTAAGGAGGCATACACATGGATAAGATCGTCTATACCGTCGTTTACGACACTGAACACTTTTGTGACGGATTCGATTGCTACAGTTACGATGACGCGCTCGGCAGCGCGCTGAACATTCTCTTGGAGTGGATGTACGACGGTGCTGACATCACCTGGCGGCCGATGGACGGCACTAAACCGACGCAGGAACAGAAGGACGACTGGAACTACTTTATCAACAACAACGAGGTCCGTATCTACAAGCACGCGTACGGCACCGATTACGACAGTGACGACCTGGTATGGTACATGGACACGCGCGACGTGGAGCCGCTCGGATGGAAGGAGGTGGAGTAAATGAATGAACTGAACGTGTCTATCTCGCTGGACCTGTGCGAATTACAGGATCTCCGTTCCTGTGTGGAATCAAAGTTGGAATTCCAGCGCAAGCTGGACTTTTCCGAAGCGATTCTGAACAATACGACCGCGTTGCTGGACAAAATAAACGCGGCAATTGACCAGTGGTGGAAGAACCTGGAGTGATTCCGGTACCTGGCGGGCGAAACTCTCGCCCGTCATAACCGGCACCAGTCCGGAGAAAGAAGGTAATCATATGAATAAGTCCCGTCGTGCCCGCATTGATAAACTGATCGAACGTATCGACGACCTCATGTCCGACCTGGATCTCATCCGCGAGGAAGAGCAGGAAGCGTACGACAACATGCCTGATTCACTCCAGGATTCCGAACGTGGAGAGTCCATGTACAACGCCATCGACAACCTGGAGTCTGCCTACGGATCCCTGGAAGAAGTCGAAGACTATCTGAACGAAGCAAAATGCGAATGACATTATCCGTTCCTCTCTCTCTTTCCTGCCCGCTCCGGTCCGCCCGGGGCGGGCCTTTTTTTATGCTCATTTTGCATAGCAAATTCGTGCATATTCACCGGTTTAATACAAAAATATCTATGCATAATGGCGCATAAACAGATCCTTTTATTCGTTCCGTATGCAAAATCGTACCAGTTGTGCCTCGCCTGCCGATACTATACATCATTTCGTATAATAACTATGCGCTAAACCAAGGATTTACGAAGTCTTTAACACACTAAAGTGACAGGGTCAAAAAAACCGGAGCAGGATCTGTTTCCCGCTCCGCTCCGTTCCAGGGCAAAAGCAACCTGTCACGTCGTTAATATATATATATTATATTTATTAGTAAAAGTAGTATATATATTACCCGTTCTCGTCATCATCCGCTGGTATTGCCTCCACCAGGCGTTGACGTGCTGTATCCGCGTCCAGTCCCTGCATCGGATTGTTCGGTGTAACAATGACGTCAGCCACATCTTTATACCCGTACCAGTTCTTTGCGAGGAAGATACCTGTAGGCGGAGATATCTTTCCGTACTGCATGTAGTCGCTCCACATTTCTTCCATTACACGGTATGCTTTTTTAATGATGTCGGTGTGAGTAGCGCCCCGCGTTTCCCCGTTCACCCACATATTCAGCGTATCCCTGTTTATACCCAGCCAATTACACATGCCAACGATTTGAGGGCGACGGTCGTTGTCAGCGCAGTATTGGAAGTACATGCCTATTCTATCCTCGACCTGTTTGGGGTCGGAGATGTCGATAGGTGGCAGGTTCCATGATGCCATCGCGTATCGAACGAAGCGTGAGTTTTCGCCGGGTTTAATGCGTTGGTTGTCTGAGTCTGCGGAGAGTTCCTTCATCCAATCGGAGCCACGGTTTTTCTTTTTCTTCTGCTCGATGTCAACGACTTTGTTTTCTGTATCCTTGTCCATACTCTTTCACTCCTTTCAGTTCATTCCATGGCAGGTCATATGGTTCAGCAGCGGGTGCGAAGTCACGTTTTGCCTGGGCCAGGAAGTGTTTAATACGCGGGTGTTCGCACGGTTTGGATACGTATGAATCGGAATAGCAGGACGGCAGACGTGCGATGTGAAGGTAGCAGAGGAAGTTAAGTGCGTCCTGTTCGAGGTGTTCGTAGTGTGTGGTATTAATGGCGTGGATCAGTTCATCTGTCATGCCGTCTTCTTCGAATTTCTTAAGGTTCATGAGCATGACGCCGGCGTTGAAGTATGGTTTCTGTGTATGGTTATGGTTGCGTACTTCCTCGACGGCAGCGAAGTACTTACCATCCATTTCGTAGTTCCACAGGTCGGAGATATCGTCAACGACAACGGTGTCCGGATCGAGCCAGAGAACACGTTCGACTTCAGGCGGGAGGATCTTAGTGAGTGCGGCACGCAGGGTGGTCATGTATCCGTACCAGTGCATGATGTTCGGGCAGTCCGGCGGGAAGATAGTCTGTTTTGAGACGTTAATGCACTGAAAGACAGGCGGAAGGTGTTTACCTATCTCATCGTTATCCACAAGCAGGAAGATCTTGTCCACGAGGGTGTGTGCAAGCAGGGACTTAGCGGAGAGCAGCATCATATCCTGGACGCGGTGGTCTGCGGCGTAGACGACGTAGCGTGGCGGTGGTGTGGTGTGGTTAAGCCAGTACTTTACGATGCCGACGTCCGACCAGTCCTTGTAGCCAGCGAAGTGCTTAACGATGGTACGTGATGGAGTGCCTGTGATGTCAAACCCGAAGTTTGTGACGTTATAGTCAGGCGGAAGCGGATCGAACCTGTTACCGCAGATTTTGTTAAAGGCGTCCTGTTCGGGGTACGAATATTTGTGCGTGTTAAGGTCGTTAATGATTTCATCCGCCTTACCTTTGTTCCGCAGACGTTCGAGGTTGAGCATGACGATCCCGAAGTTAGCGTAAGTCACGCCACGCAGGCGGGATCCTTCGGGTTCGATGACAGCTGCGTAGTATCCAAGGGACAGATCCCATTCCCACAGCGGGGTAAGGTCGTCACAGACGATAGTGTCAACATCAAGGATGAGTGCCTTTTGTGCGTCGGGAAAGATGCGGGTGAGCGCGGCTTTTAGCAGGATCATGTAGGTGTAGCGGGTGTTAAAGCACGGACCGTTGGGATCGAAGTAAGTCTGATCAGAAACGTTCACGCAGGTTACCTGTTTCGGGGTTTTGTACGGGAGTTTATCGTCCTCGATGAAGCAGTAGACATGCACGTCGGGGTTGTATGCCAGCAGGGAGTTATATGCAGCGGGCAGGACGTCGTAGAGGTTGCGTGTAGAGAAGTATGCTACGATCTTTTCATCCGGCTGAGTGTGTATGACTGGTTTATGCATTGTATCACCTCACTTGTTTATTTCGTTTATAAGGTTAACGAGCCGTTCACATGCGTGACCATCGCACATATCAGACACAATTTCACGGCAGTATTTTTCGGTCAGTGTCAATTCCGGATGCTGAACGCGGTCACGGACAGCTTCGATCAAACCTATTTCATTGCGGGCCATAAAAGGACAATACTGATTTGGATATACAAGATACATACCGCGCGTATCAACGTATCCTGGTATTTTTTCGAACAGGACGACAGGTTTGTTAAGCAGGAACGCGTCGAACATGATGGAAGAATAGTCTGTGATGACGACATCTGCATCATAGAGGAAAGACGTTGTAGGCAGTGCCGGAGATGGATATGTAATATGCTTTCTGAATCCGAGTATAGGCTGCGGAGTAAGTTGGTTAATACCAACATCGTTTTGCCATGGATGTGCTTTAACTATAAATTCCTCATCGTCATTCAGAATCATGTCAAGGTACGCCCAATCTATTGGTGGAAATTTTGTGTCGCCTTTATCGCGGAATGTAGGCACAAACAAATATTTCTTTTTTTCGCCTGGCTCGTGTTTATATCCAATGTACTGGTCCGTCCGTGGCATACCGAGTGGCAATATTCGTTCTATTGGTACGCCTGTGCATCTGTGCCAGGTATCGATCATGCCGGTGCCGGCGGACACAATGTATGTAATAAGCTGCGTATTGTTATGGTTGAAGTATGGCTGCCCAGGCTGGTCAAGTCCGATCGTCTTTCCGCCCTGGATCCCGTGCCAGATCACAATTGTTTTACCTGGAGATACATACGGGAAGTCATCTGTCACCATGAGATTGTACTTTCCCGACTGCACCTCAGACAGATAGTTTACGTCTGAGGACAGCATGTGTACCTTGTCACCTGTGTATGCTTCATAGATGGCCCGCAGGTTCTCGGCGCGTTCCAGCGGGCGGAAACTGACGAACAGTACAGGCTTACTCATTACCATCATCCTTCTTTTCCAGGAACCCGCACTCTTCCATGATGGTGCGGTTTGCACGGCGGATCACCATCCATATTACCTTTGTTGGGATCCCGTGTTTCAGACTGTAGTCTTCTACCGCGTACAGGTCGTCACCCCAACGTGAGGTAAAGTAGTACTGAAGAATATCCTGGTCAGTCTTCACGAACTTAGACAGGAATACATGATGGCACACGGCGTAGATGCGCTGATCAGGGAGAGTCAGTTTATCCCATGTAAACCCATCACGTTCAAGGGCAAAGTACGTACGCCACATATGCGTGGCAGTCCCGCGCCACCACTCAATATTCTTCATTCGCGTCACCTCCCGGGATGATGTAGTGTCCTTCGAGCATGATTGCGATACGTTCGTCATAGTCTTCCAAACGATCAGCTGCTTCAGAGATTGTCTTAAGCCTGTCACGGGTAAGCATTCCGCCCGCACCAGCCATCAGACGTAATCGATGGATTAACTTGTCTGTTGGCACAGGGTTACCGGATATTTTGTTCAATGTTCATCACCTCTTTTCAGGTCTTTTTCCGTGTAAACATAGGTGCCTATGTGTCCGCAGGATACATTACTGTCACACCATATCCTTCCGCCAATCTGGTTTACCCTGTAGCAGAAGGATATATCCTCGCTGGCCCATGTGTACGGGGTGAATGCCGGTCCGAACTTCTGCCACACGTCGTGAAGGATCTTTGTTGTTGTAAGCACGCACCCGAACCCGCATCCGTCTACGGGGAATACAGCGTGCCGTGGATAGTCTGTGTACGCTTTGATATTTCTCTCAAGTGTGCCTTTATCATTGCGCTTCGGTTCTTTAATGCTTTCATACAGCACAGGTTCTGTCGGAAGTGAACGCTTGACATATAAACCTGTTACCATATCACATTCAAGGTTATCCATGTCCTCGTGAAGTCGTTGCAGTGTATCAGGATTGAACACCATGTCACTGTCGAACCACATCACGCGGTCAAACTTATTTTCGATGGCAGTCAGACTGATCAGGTTACGGCTGTCGTAGACCAATGAGTTTGGTTTGTACAGGATGGACACGTTCTCACCCTTGATCAGGTAGTCCATCGCCATCGAAAACTCAAACGGTATTCTGTCCATGCACGGGACAGCGATGAGTGTCTTCATGCTTTCACCTCACATTTATTACGGTGTATTACGGTGTGCCTACCGACACCGTAATTTTTTAAAGCCTTATTTTTCAATGCTTCCAGGTCACGTATTACGGATATTACGGATATTACGGTGTCCGAATACACCTTACGCGCGCGGACACGCGTGTTTTTATAATTTTTTTCTCGTATATATATGTGTGTATTTCTGTTCGTAATACCGTAATATCCGTAATACGATCCCGCTATGCCTTGTGTATCAACGGGTTCACGTATTACGGTGTGCACACCTGCTTCGTAATATCCGTAATAAGGTAAGGAAAGGTCAGAACGGCATGTCAGGGTCATTGACTTCAACATACTTCTGATACTCCTCCTTCTCTGTCAGTTCTTCTTCCGGCAGCTTGATCACTACGTGCGGGATTTGCTTCTTGTTTACATACACAGGCCATGTCGGTCGGTTGTTCTTGTTGCCTACGCCATAGAACTGGCACTTCAGTTTGTCCTTGCGTCGTGCCCAGTCAAGGAAAGCACCCGGCGAGAATCCTTTGTTCTTCAGGATATCGTCGAAGATCGTCTTGTTGATGTACACATACCCGTCTTCATACTTACCCCACAGTTCGCCGTTGGTATTGTCTTCCGAATCAAAACGGCGCGGGTTGGCAGCACAGAAACCAATGAGCCATTGATAGCACCGGAGGTTCACGTCTGTTTCGGATCGGCTGACAAGGTATCCTTTGATTTCGTCAACGGTCAGTGCGTGCTTGTCCTTAAAAATTGCCTTTGTTGCCAGGGCGTCAGCTGCCAGCAGGATCGATGCGGACAGTATCTGCTTATCCTGCACATCTTCCTGCATCAGTTCCGTATAGAACTTCTTTTGCAGTGCTTTCAGTGCGTCGATCACGCCGTCCTTACGAAGCATCTGTATGAACTTTGGCCCGGCAAATCCGTAGTGTTCCTTCAGCATATTTGCGGTTGTGCGTGCATCCTTGAACAGCGGGACACCGCCGAAGTTTACTTCGACGATACGTGCGACTGCACCACCGCCTGAGTTTCCCTGTGTGATCGGCATCTCACCTGTGGTTATGATGCATGACGACCACCGCTTCTGAACCTGTAGTCCGCCTTCCTTTGCCCCGCGCCCCTTGCTGACACCTTCGCACAACATATAGACAAGGTCGTCAAAGGTTTTTCTATCAGAAATGACCTGCAGTTCATCAAAAAGGATAGGTAAATTGCAACAGAATGCCGCGTATAACTCCTGACTTACCTTAGTGCCTGAGAACGTCTTCACGTACCGGCCAACGTCCGGATTTCCCCATACGGAAGCGGCCAACATCAGTCCGACGGTCTTGCCACATCCTGTTTCTCCCCACAGATGACAGAAGAAAGGCAATCCACCGAGGATCTGGACGAGCGGGGCCGCAAAAGACGCAGCCAGAGCAATCCGTGCCGGTATAGACTCTGACCGTCTTATTTCCTTTACGAGATCCAGCCATACCTGTTCATCTCCTGTCGGTTTGAATTCGTTGTACATATTCAGGAACTCAGGACTGTCCCCGTCATAGGAAACGTCTTTTACATATGGCATGAACTGTCCGTCCTGGAGCCATCCCATATGCGATACGGAGTTCTGCCTTGGCAGTGCGTCATAGTTCAGGCTCTCTAGCTTGGACATGTACTTGACGACTTCCTTGGCGTTTTCACTGTTCACGTCTATCCCCTGCCGTGACAGTCCGATAATCTTCTGCGCGGACGCCAGCTGTTCACGGGAAACAGTAAGGCTTTTCCACGGATCCTGTCCACGGCAGTAGGCAATCTCCAGCTTTTCCTCAAAGGTTTCAATATTAGTTACACGTTTAACAGGCATCAGCGGATGCGATATAACCTCAACCTCTGCACCCATCTCATTAAGGCGTGACACACCGTATTCATCAGCTACGTATGCACCGCACTCCAGCTGGGCCGGCTGCTTCGGAAACATAGTCTGGTTGCTGCCCAGGATCGTCGCTTTAGGGGACTTGCTTTCGACGTAGGCATTCCAGGTTTTCATAAACCCGGGAAACTTCAGTTCTTTGGCAATAATCTGCATCCTGTTCAGCAGCTGGCTCAGCAGAAACTTGTTGTCTTTCTGTTCATACAGCCAGGCGTACGGACGTTCAGACAGGAAGTCATCCAGCGTCCAGTTTGGAATCAGTTGCTTTGCTTCTGACACACATTCTCACCTCCTTTGCTGTTTCATAATGATTCGTATAGGGTGAAGTCAATGGATCCAGTAACGTTGATTGCGTTTACGTGCCTGTGAACCATTCCTTCCATAGAATAAAGGCAGGTTTCTTCCGGATGCATTTGTAATTCCGTACTTGTGATGTACGCTTTAGCAGTCCTGACGGCACCGTTTACACCACGGAATTGGATGTACAGTTCATGGTCATGGAACGGATCAATAGTGGTTAAATCGGCGTATTTTGTGCCGCAGAACGGGCACTGAAGATCTGACACTTCTTTTGCCGCACCGCAGTTAATGCAGTTCGTCTTGCTCATGCTGTTCTTCCGCCTCCTTCCTTGCCTGAAGCAGGATCCAAACAAGTTCTCCGTATGATGGAGCCGGATTCCCTTCTGCAATCAGTTCGTGAAGGATGTCGTTTGTTTTATTCTGTGCGGCAATATCCAGCATATGCTCTGTGGATACGGAAGTTGTGTACATCGGATATATCTCATCGAATCTTTTGTAATGGTCTCTCTTCTTCTGAATCAATTCCTGCCTGCTGGTTTCATGCGCGTCACAATACATATAGAACCTGTCCTGTGCAATTCTCAGCAGCCAGTCACTGTTGTGACCGAGCCTTCTGATTGAGTTGTCCAGCGTTTCAGACGGACTGACATAAAAACCGAAGACGGTTTGATAATCATAAACAAAGTCATCGCCCCTGCTGTGTCCTGCCGTCAGACACAATGTTTTAATATTATCCGCTTCAAAGTCATAGGTCACAAAATATACTAATTTATCCGGATCAGGGTTTATAGATTCAATATCTGTTTCATATTCTTCCACGTTCCTGTCGCTGTCCAGGTTTGCATATTGATTTGCAACTTCTTCGTTTGTGAAGATTGCTTCAATATGATAGTCTGAGTATTCTCCTGCTGTTACCACATATACTTTCATGTGCTTTTCACCACCCTGCTGTATTTCAGGTTCGGTACATAATCTTCAAACCTTGGAATTTTTCCAAACACAAACTTGTTATTGCACCATCGTTGCAGGTCTTTAATCCGCCTGGGTGCAGAAGGTTTGTTGTACACCATCACGAACGGATCATATCCCATCTCGTCAAGCTTGTAGATCCTGTAAAGCGCCCGCTCAATATGTTCCTGCTCAGATACATTTTCAAAGTTTGTAAGGACATATACCATGCGGTTCGACTTGTTCTTGTATTTATCTGAGAAGTTCCGGAACTTATCTTCCAGATCATCCGCCGGGTTGTCCCAGGCAAAATGGATCTTCTTCAGTTTCATGTGATTAAAGTCTTCAATATCATCGTCGTTTACAAATCGGATATCTATGCCCTGGTTAAAGCATATTGACGCTCCGGTTTCACGGTACTGCTTTATGAGATCGCGTTTCTCACGGCAGGCAGTAATGTTTGGATCAAGTACCTCAATGTGCGGCTGGCCATTCCAGAAGTCTGACACATTGGCCACTTTCCTGGAGCATCTGCCTTCTTTACTGGCAACGTGGCAGAACTGGCAGCCGCGTGGACAGCCGCGTGACGTCATTGCTACCGCAAAGTTGAATTGCGGATAGATAGAATAGTCTGGAAACATACTTTCAATTTCCGGCGGAAGATTCTGATGACGGTTCTTGTCGAACACTTCAACTCCATTTTCAAGATGTATTGCATATCCTGTTCCGCCTTTAATCACCTTGTCTGCATTCAACGGTTCCGGTACGTCCGGACTGTACGTGCTGCTGAATACCTTGCTCATATAGACGATGTCGTAATGGAAAAAGTCAGTCCACCACCATTCAACTTCATCGCCCTGGGCCTTGTGCCATGCAGATATTCTCATCAGTGCCAGGTTCGGAAACTTTGGCCCGTGATGGTTCACAGCATCAACGTCAATCAATCCAATTCGCATTGCCGTTTTCCTTATTGCTTATCGCGTTATTTGCTGGCAAAAAAATTAATCACAGGACCGACCGACGTTCAGGTATGCTGCTTCATTGTCAAACCAGAGTCCCCAGACTCCAAGTCCGCATGTCCACAGTGTACCCTGGCCATTGTTCCGATTGTCCAGCATGTCCAGCAGTTTTTCCTTTGCTTCAAAGTGGTCCATGCTCTTCAGTTCGGACAGTTCGCCGTCGGTAAATCCCGTGATTTTCATGGTATCCAGGCCGCTTGTGCATGGTTGTCTTTCAATCGTTAGCCGTGCCATGTTCATTCCTCCTGTGATATTCTTTTCCGAGATAGTTCATGATTCCGTTGAGCAGTTCAATGACAATGGGTGCTTCACCAAATGCAAGGGACGCAGCAGAGCAGTCCTGTGCGGTTTGCTTCCACCACTCTTCCGTGTCCCCCGGCGGGAAGTGCTGGTTCAAAAAGTCGAAAGCGCATCTGAACGCTTTCTGATGAACCTTCGCATAGTCTTCGGGTGTCACGTCGTGTCACCTTCTTGTCGTCTCATCATCTGATGCCTCCTTATATTTGTATGTGTGTTTATTATAAGTCGATTCGCGGTATCTGTAAACTTAAAAAACTGTTACGGTTTGCTCAGGTTTTCCACCGCCGTGACGTACTGATCGCGCTGGTATGTCAGCATCTTCAGGCGTGCTTTTGCATACTTTAAAGACTGTTCATGCAGTTCCTCTTCATCGTACTCCTTGTCATGCCGGAATGTTGCCGCCGGTTTTACAACGTACGATGCCTTGAATGCTATGTTATATGGTATCTGATACTTGTCGCTGAACTCTTTGATCGTCAATCTTCATCACCTCCGGAAGCTGTCTTGCTGAATTCAGGCACCTGTAGCATATCCAGTCACACCACAGATTGCCCGCGTACTGCCCGACTACAAACGTCAGCAGGACGTTGTGCCGTTCACACCACGGACACTTACCAAGTTTATGTTCAGGCATACTCATCACCCCAATGCATATAGTGCGCTCAGACAGAATGTCAGGAATGCAGCCAGGGCCACCGCAATCCAGAAGAAGTCGTCATCTTCCGGCCAGAATCGTTTCATACGCTCACCCCCTTTATCGTTGCCTTTAACTCACTTGTTTGGATGCCCCAAGCACCCTTTAACCGGATCAAAATTGTCACATTCTGGCACTGGTAATAGTCTGTGACCTAATGACCATTCATGATTCAGATATTGTTTGAACTCTTCAAGCGAAGGCTGTCTGCCTTCTTCATCTTTCACGCTATTTAGCATTTTCTTCATTCTCGCATCACTCATTGCAAGAAGTCCTTCTATGCTAACTGACATATGTCTTAACATCTAATCAACCTTTCTGTGTTAAAGCGTCATAGGTCATCGTTGCCTTTAATCAAGTTGCACACAATGTCTTTGTGATACTTCAATCCATCCTGTTTGAAGTTCTTTCAGTCGTTCTTCACATTGTTCCTGTGTTTCATAACCGGAGCAGAAAACCATGTTGTCAGGTCCTCTGATTCCTTTCTCAAGGTCGATTATGAAATACATCACAGTATGTTGCGGATTGTATGGTTTTGTGCAGATAATAAATCTTTCATTTCTGCACTTTACTCTGTATGGTCGAACCTCTTTCCATACATAAACAGGGTCACCGACTTTTAAATCTTTGTATCCCATGTTCTTCTCCTGTGTAAAAACATCATTAGTCGCTGACTATATAGTTGATCCTCAATGGCGTTACCTTTTCTCCGCACCAGGGGCAGAACTTATATAGGCAGCGTTTTGTCAGTCCTCTACGCCTGGCCTTTGAACTGCTGCCATGCGAGAAATAAACCATCTCTCTGCAATGCGGGCAAAGAAACTTTGTAGTTGACGGCAGTTTGTCTGCTTCGATCCACTGCGGTATTGTTTCATCCATCCTACTTCACCGCCTTTCACCATCAGCACAGAACCAATCTGGGTTATGGTTCGCATTCCCTTTTTCTACAAACGGTTTTGTGCAAAACACATAACCGTATTCTGAAAAACCGAATTTACAATCCTTACATCGGACAATGCACTCTTCTTCGTCATCTATTTCGTCTGATATGTCTTCATATGCTCCTGCCCATGTGGTCGTTGTCTGTTTATTCCAATCATCTTCAGAACGTTCAAGGAATCGTTTCATAATTTCATCTGCATCAATTAACTTCATTATTTCACCTCCCCGTCAGCACAGAACCAATCCCCATTAACATATTTTTCATTGTTCTTACAGTAATAATCTCCATACGGCATCTTTACCAATGAACTGTAATAACAATCTTTACAGTAAACTAATTCTTTTATTTGACAGAACGATGGTCTTGGTGAATCGTCTTCAACAGGAGATTCATATGGACTTCTTTCGCATAATGTATGTCCGTTATCCCATCTCTTTCCAAACTCACAAAAAGAACATGAAGCAGGAACATTCGTATTAAGTACAATTACACTCATTCTGTTCTCCTTTCCCCGTCAGCACAGAACCAATCAGCACTAATATATTTCTCAATGTTCTTGCAATAATATTCACCATACGGCATATTTACAAACGTACTGTAATGGCAATACTTGCACCGAATAAGCGGTTGAACATAACCAATACTGTCAGTGTTCTCCGTTCTTTCATGTTTTGTTATGTATTCTTTAATCATTCTCATCACTTTCTTGTGTGTCGTTCTGTTCATAGTCTTTGCAAATCGGACACATTCTTTTCCGTTCTTCTGGTTCATGAAACAGTAGTTCACACCAACCGTCTGAACCGACAAACTTGCAATC
>Ga0265298_10001359_pt1 | contig 36197 bp, 33 predicted proteins | sample AusTroGonzalo_MG_3_FD_193486 | JGI IMG/M metagenome (GOLD analysis project Ga0265298, IMG submission 193486) | Bovine rumen microbial communities from tropical cattle in Woodstock, Queensland, Australia - Gonzalo_01 | ecosystem: Host-associated > Mammals > Digestive system > Stomach > Rumen ...
GTTGTATTACAATCCGTAAAAATGGTAGGCGAAACCATGATTTAGGTAATGGCAGGCTAACATATTAGTTGTATCTTTGCAAAGGAATTAAAAACAAAAAGAAAATGAAGAAAATATTATTTACCGCAACTTTAATGAGTATAATGTTCGTTGGTTGCACAACGAAAGAGAATAATCAAAATAATAATGAAATGAATACTACACTGACATTGACCCAGGAGTGGGACAAGGTATTCCCACAGAGCGACAAGGTTGACCACAAGAAGGTAACCTTCCACAACCGCTTTGGCATAGAATTGGCTGCCGATACGTACACCCCCAAGGATGCCACTGGCAAGCTGGCTGCGATTGCAGTTAGTGGTCCTTTTGGAGCAGTGAAAGAACAAGTTTCAGGTCTCTATGCCCAGACTTTGGCAGAACGTGGATTTCTAACAATTGCTTTTGACCCTTCTTTTTATGGTGAAAGTGGTGGCAACTCACGTCATGTAGCATCACCCGAGATCAGTACGGAAGATTTCAGTGCTGCTGTAGATTTCCTCTCTGTACAAGACAATGTTGATGCAGAACGCATCGGCATCCTGGGCGTTTGTGGCTGGGGTGGCTTCTCTCTCAACGCAGCTGCCAATGATACCCGCATCAAAGCTACTGTTCCTATCACCATGTATGACATGAGCCGCCAGTTGGCATACGGCTATTTCGACGAGATGGATACCGACGCCCGTTATGAACTGAAAAACAGCTCAATGCGCAGCGCAATGAAGATTTCCGCAAAGGTGAATATGCGCTGGCAGGTGGTGTACCAGATGTATTGCCAGAAGATGCTCCCTACTACGTAAAAGATTACTTTGCTTACTACAAGACCGAGCGTGGTTATCACAAGCGTTCACTCAACTCAAACGAAGGATGGGCATATACCTCTCAGCTTTCATTTATGAATATGCCTCTGCTTACTTACATCAACGAAATCCGCACTCCTGTATTGATGATTCATGGTGAGAAGGCACACAGTCGCTATTTCAGCGAAACAGCTTTTGAGAACATGACGGGCGTAAAGCCTGAGGGTCAAAGCAAGGTAGTGGGCAATAAGGAACTGATGATCATTCCTGGCGCCAGTCATACGGATTTATATGACAACCTGCAAGTGATTCCTTTTGACAAAATAGAAAGCTTCTTTAAAGAGAATCTTAAATAAACCAGTCAAGATAATGTTTTTACAAAGACTATCCATCCATGTATTGTTGGCTACAATGTTGCTTACCAATGCTCAATGCAGCAAGGCACAAGATATTGTAGAGGAGAATGGCAATGCTGTAATTACAAACAGTCCTGAAGCATCTACCACCGACAATCAAATGTTAGCACCTACGATTATGCTTAATAACGGATTACAGATGGCTGCATTCGGCATAGGTACCTATTCTTTAAAAAACGGAAAGTGCTATACTTCAGTCTATACGGCACTGAAGAATGGTTATCGTCTTATAGATACTGCCTATATGTATGGCAACGAAGACGAGGTTGGACAAGCTGTTCGTCAGGCTGTAGCCGATGGTATCTGCAAGCGTGAGGACATCACCGTCATCACCAAGATCTATCCTGGCAGTCAGTATGCTAACCCAGAGAAAGCCATTCAGGAACGACTGGATAAACTCAATATCGACTATGTGGATATTATGCTGCTGCACCATCCTGGAGACAACGATGTGAAAGCATATAAGGCAATGGAGAAGTTCGTACAGGCTGGAAAGATTCATTCTTTGGGCATCTCTTGCTTTTACATTGATGAACTAAAGCGATTCCTTCCACAGGTAAACATCAAACCAGTATTGGTGCAGAACGAGATTCATCCTTATTATCAAGACACGCCTGTGGTTGACTATATCCACAGCTTAGGCATAGTTGTGCAGGCCTGGTATCCACTGGGTGGCCGTGGCCATCAGTCAGAGTTGCTGAAAGACCCAGTGCTTACTCGAATAGCAGCAGCACATGGAAAGTCTCTGGTGCAGGTCATCCTTCGCTGGCACTATCAACGTAATGTGGTAGCTATTCCAGGCTCCAGTAATCCTTCACACATTGCTGAGAACATTGCTATCTTCGACTTTACGCTTTCCGATGATGAAATGACCGAAATAGCAGCTCTGAACCGTAACGAGAAACATGATTGGTATTGAAAATAGAATAATAAAAGGAATATGAAAAAAGAATTAAGTTTATTGATGGGACTGACAATAGCAATCGTAACCAGTGCCTGTGAAAAAGACAACAATAATGAATCTTTCGTTACTCCTATATCCCCCGAAGCACCAGAGCCAGTAGTCAATCCATCTGACAAGCAGTCTATTGATTTGGGCAAGACCTTGATAGTATATTATAGCTACACTAACAATGTACACAACATTGTGAACGAACTAAAGCAGCAGATAAAGGCGGATGTTATTCGCATAGAGCCAGCGGAAGAAGGACTGGACTATGCAGCCAACAACTACGCTATTGGCAGTGCATTGATACAGACTATACGCGATAATCCAAATGCTGCATCATCCTACCCTGCTATTAAGAATGTAGATATAAATCTATCAGACTATAAAACTATTATCATTGGCACTCCTTTGTGGTGGAGCAACATGGCTGCTCCCATGCAGACATTCCTTTACCAAAACAGTGATGAGATGGCTAACAAGAACATTGGACTAATAGTGTCGAGCCACAGTAGCGGCATCGACAATGTAGTGTCTGATGCCAAGCGTCTGCTGCCCAATGTCACCTGGATGGGTGATGCCCTTTGGATTAACGCCAACAACTATGCCAACCGTTCAGAGCTTATCAAGAACTGGTTGCCGAAGCTAAACTTTGCAACAGGTCAAAACAATAATATAAGCAAAATGAATATTACCATTGATGGAAAGACCCAGCAAGTGACCCTGGCTGATAATGCTGCCACGAAAGAGCTGGTCAGCCGTTTGCAGCAGGGGGCTATCACCGTAACCCTCAACTCCAGCGGTGGTTTTGAAATCTGGGGTGCTCTGGGTTTCTCTTTGCCAACCAGCAACGAACAAATAAACGCCAAGCCAGGCGATGTTGTACTCTATAATGGCTCAAACATCTGTATGTTCTATGGCTCAAATTCATGGAGCTACACCTATTTAGGCAAAATAGAAGGACTCACGGAAAGCCAGCTGGAGACCTTCTTGAGGGCAGGTGAAAGCAATATCAGTGTTACATTATCTCTATAAAAAAGAGCAATATGAAGAAGACATTATTGATGGTAGCATTGATGGGCGGATTGCTTGCAGTCTGCGCAACAAACGAAAACAACAATCAAAAAGAAGAGAATATGAATACTACATTAACGTTAACACAGGAGTGGGACAAGGTATTCCCAAAGAGTGACAAGGTGAACCACAAAAAAGTGACGTTCAAGAACCGCTATGGCATTGAACTGGCTGCTGATATGTACACCCCTAAGAATGCTTCAGGCAAGTTGGCTGCTATTGCAGTGAGTGGGCCATTCGGTGCAGTAAAGGAACAAGTAAGCGGTTTATATGCTCAGACGATGGCAGAACGTGGATTCCTGACCATTGCCTTCGACCCCAGCTATACAGGCGAGAGCAGTGGCGAGCCTCGCCGTACCGCCAGTCCGGACATTAACACAGAAGACTTCCTCGCTGCAGTTGACTTCCTTTCCATACAAGACAATGTTGACCCTGATAAGATTGGCATCATCGGCATCTGTGGTTTCGGTGGTATGGCTGTGAACGCTGCTGCCCTTGACCCACGAATCAAGGCAACCGTGGCCAGCACAATGTATGACATGAGCCGTCAGATTGCCAACAACTATAACGACGCAGAGGACGCTAAGGAGTTCCGCGACAAGCAGCGTAAGGCATTAGCAGAAGCTCGTACACAGATTGCACGTACAGGCGACTACGGTCAGCAAGGTGGTGTACCCAAGCCTGAGGATTTGCCTACTGCGGCTCCACAATTCCTCAAAGACTACGCAGACTTCTATAGCACGCCTCGTGGCTACCATCCCCGTAGTGGTGGCTCAACTGTAGGTTGGAACCTCATAGGTACACAATCGTTCCTCAACCAGCCCTTACTCTGCTACGCCAACGAAATAGAAAACCCTGTATTGCTTATTCACGGAGAGAAAGCTCATAGCCGCTATTTCAGCGAAGGAGCCTTTGAAAAGATGACAGGCAAGAAGCCTGAGATTCCTGCAAATCTGGGCGAGGGCAATAACATGAATATCGTCGAGGGCAATAAGGAATTCTACATCGTAGCCGGAGCCGTACACACCGACCTCTATGACGACCGCGCCGGTGTAATCCCATACGACAAGATTGAGCACTTCTTTCTTGATAACCTGAAATAATGCAGATGATGACCATACAAGAATTCAGAGAATATATGAAGAAGGGCGAGCCCATTGATGGCAACTCGCCCGTTCACATGATGTTCCACCAGCTGGCGCAAGAGGCATTGCAAATAACAGCTGAGATCAACGGCAAGTATCATACTCCTGAAGAGCTACACAAACTGCTGGAACAGTTGTTCGGACGGGAGATACCCAAGAGTGTAGGCATGTTTCCACCCTTCCATACAGATTGTGGCAAGAACACCATACTGGGCGAACGAGTGTTCATCAATATGGGTTGCAAGTTCCAAGATCAGGGAGGAATAACCATTGACGAGGGTGCTCTCATCGGCCATAATGTAGTACTGGCAACCCTTAACCACTACCTTGACCCAAATAAGCGAGGAGGTATGACCCATGCCCCTATCCACATAGGCAAGAATGTATGGATTGGAGCCAATGCCACCGTGCTGGCTGGCGTTACCATTGGAGATGGTGCCATTGTGGCTGCTGGTGCTGTGGTAACTAAAGACGTAGAGCCCAACACCATTGTTGGTGGTGTGCCTGCGAAGGTTATCAAGAAGATTGATTTCAAATAAGGACATATTGAAATATTTTGATTATCTTTGCAAAAACCAACAACAATGAGAATAATCTTCACTTTATTATTAGCAGTATTGACCATGACAACAGTAAGTGGACAGACGCTGACGGAGCGTCAGAAAGGATTGGCTGCATGTGCCTGCCTGATGGCACAAGGTGACATGACACGCTTGGAACCAGCCGTGCGACAGGCACTGGACAATGGGGTTACCATCAATGAACTGAAGGAGGCTTTCTCGCAGCTTTATGCTTATACGGGCTTCCCACGCTCTCTGAATGCGTTAGGCGTGTTAAGTAAAGTTTTAGAGAACAAACAACCCAACTGGCAAGAGGGAAAGCCCTGGACTCGTCCTGCTGAATGGGACGATGCTCAAAAGGCCTACGAACTGGGACTGAAGAACCAGACACAGCTATCTGGACGTGCGTTCGACTATCCTTTCTCTCCACAGGATGAATACTACCTCAGAGCTCATCTGTTTGGTGATATCTTCGCCAGCGACCAACTGACAAAGGCAGATCGTGAAATCGTGACCGTGGCTGCACTGAGTGGTCTAGAGGGTGTCGCTCCACAACTTGCGGCCCACAAACGTGGTGCAGTAAATATGGGCAATAGTCAGGAAGTGGTAGATGAACTATGCAACTGGCTCGACAGCGAAGGATATACTCTGCGTAGCAGTTGGCCCAAGGGAGAGCCCAATCCATTCGGACAGTATTTTAAAGGCAACAGCTATTTGACGATGATGACAGAAGTTGGGCACTACAATGTGACCTTCGAACCTCGTTGCCGCAACAACTGGCATATCCATCATGGAGCCGTACAGGTGCTTATCTGTGTAGCAGGTAGAGGTTGGTACCAGGAATGGGGCAAGGAGGCTGTAGAGATGACTCCTGGCACTGTTATAGCGATACCTGAAGGTGTAAAGCATTGGCACGGTGCAGCCAAAGACAGCTGGTTCCAACACTTAGGATATGAGACCAATGTTCAGCCTGGTGCATCCAATGAATGGTTAGAAGAAGTGACTGATGAGGTGTATGGAAAGCTAAAATAATGGCAATGAATGCTGGAAAATTGCTTACATAGGATACGAGTCAAGGCAAGAGCAATCCACTGGAGACAAATCAGAGGAAAGGCTGATCAAACACCTATTGATGGTAAACGCTTCACGATAAAGAGTGTGGCGCATAATGCTGTGGAGGGCGTGCTGAATGTGGAAAGTGGCATGCTGCGTACCCTCATTGAATTGTTCTGGCGCCCTGGTTACATGATACGTGACTACATCAACGGCAAGCGCAAATGCTACATGCGCCCCTTCCACTTGTTGTTTGTGATGGCAGCCATCTATATCATTGCCGCACGCATCATCTTTCCTGAAAACTACGTACAGCCTTCTGTCGTGAATTATGCTACCATTTCTCGCGATATAACTTCATTGAAAGACTTGGCAAGGACTGACTCTGCCCGCTACTTCTTAGACCAGATGCAGCAATATGCAGACCGCACTTTGAGGGTTGAGATAGCCGACATGACTGATAGCATAGGTGCGGAAAACATGGAAGCCATGAACCGCTACTGGGAGGCGATGACCAACATACGAGAGAACTATCTGAGTGAAAGCAGCACCACAGGTCAAGTTATCAGTCTTGTATCTGGCTGGTTCAGCGATAACATTGCCATGTCATTCCTCTGGATGTTGCCTGTGTTCCTTATCTGCTCACGATTTGTTTATCGTGGCACTCCTATTGGCAAAGACATGAACATCGCAGAGTATATCGTAGCTTTTGTTTATGTCAGCAGCCAAATCATTACTTTCAGTTTAATCATGCTACCTATTGCCAAGCTATTGGGAATGAACAGTCAAACCATCATGTGGGCTATGCCACTTTTATTAGTTTGGGATTACAAGCAGTTGTTTGGCATCTCCTGGTGGGGCAGCCTCTGGCGCATCATCCTGCTGATGGTTGTCTCTATGATAGTGATGGCAACTGCATCTTGGATAGGCAACAACATCGGTAACCTGTTATTTATGGCTGTCTCTTAATAATTCGGTGAAAAATGCAATAATAGCAGCAATAAGTGTAAATAAGTTCAGGATTATTGTCACTACCTTTGCCATGTAATTACGAATTTTAATGATACTTGATTAGTTATATATAATGGATAAAAATATGACGAATAACAATATCAACCGTCGTGACTTCCTGAAGGTAATGGGAGCAGGAGCCGCCGTAGCCGCCGGCGCAGCATTGGAAAGTTGTACTCCCAAGAAGGACGCAGCATTTGATCCTGCAGGTAGTCACACCACTCCTGTGCCAACAGACCAGATGACTTATCGTCAGTTTGAAAGCCTTAATAATGATAAGGTGTCGATATTGGGATATGGATGTATGCGATGGCCTACTCTGTCTCAACCAGAGGCTGATGGTAATGTGATAGATCAGGAGCAAGTGAACCAACTGATTGACTATGCAATGGCTCATGGCATTACTTATTATGACACAGCTCCTGTATATGTACAGGGATGGTCAGAACAGGCCACTGCCAAAGCGTTGAAGAAGTATCCGAGGGAATCTTATTACCTTGCCACCAAGATGTCGAGTCACCGCTTCTCAGGTCAAGGACTGCCTAAAGAGGAAATGTACCGCAGGTCGATGGACTTCTATAACAACTCGTTTATCAACCTACAAACAGACTATATTGACTACTATCTGCTGCACGGATGTGGATTTGGTGGAGGTATGCCATCCCTTGCTGAGCGTTTCTTTGATACAGGCATACTTGACTTCCTCGTGAAAGAACGAGAGGCTGGACGCATCCGTCACTTAGGTTTTTCATTTCATGGTGATGTACAGGTATTTGATTATCTGCTCGAACTGCATGACCAGAACAAATACCACTGGGACTTTGTGCAGATACAGATGAACTACTACGACTGGCGGCATGCTATGGGTGCATCAGTTACCTGTGAATATCTCTATCATGAGCTGGAGAAGAGACAAATACCTGTAGTCATTATGGAACCATTACTTGGAGGCAGGTTGTCAAACGTACCAAGTCATGTGGTATCTCGTCTCAAGCAACGCATACCGGAAAACAGTGTGGCATCATGGGCATTCCGCTTTGCCGGATCTTATCCTTACGTGCTGTCTTGCCTGAGCGGTATGACATATATGGAACATCTGCAAGACAATATCCGCAGCTTCTCACCATTGGTAGCCCTTACTGACGAGGAAAAGGAATTTCTCTATGAAACTGCCGACATTATGCACCAGTACCCCACAATTCCTTGCAATCAGTGTCAATACTGTATGCCTTGTCCCTATGGGTTAGACATACCTGCTATCTTGACACATTATAACAAATGCGTAAATGAGGGAAATGTGCCAGAGAATCAGCAAGCCCCCAACTACAAAAAAGCTCGTCAGGCATTCCTCGTGGGCTATGACCGTAGTGTTCCAAAGCTACGTCAGGCAAGTCATTGCACCAGCTGCAACCAGTGCTCACCCCACTGCCCACAAATGATTAACATCCCTGCACAGATGCAGCGAGTGGATAACTTCGTAGAAGCGTTGAAGCAAAATATTTTGTAATTTCCGCTATAAGTGAAAGAAGCACCGCAATTATCGTAACTGCGGTGCTTCTTTTTGTCTGTACCTTTGCAACAGAAAACTAATAAAAGATAATTATCGATGAAGAATGTATTTTTTACACTTGCAGTTTTATTTGCTTCCTTGAATTTAGGCTCCTGCAGCTCAAATCCGGAGAAAGAGAAAGCAAATGCTAACGAATTAGGAGAACAGTATGCCATCAATTTCTCTGCAGAGACTGTGAACCCTAAAAAGGGAAAGAATGTGCTGATTGTGTCTGCCAGTCCTCGCAAGGAAGGAAACACCGACCTGCTGGCAGATGAGTTTGCTAAAGGTGCTTCAGAAGCTGGTGCCAAAGTGGAAAAAATATTCTTAGGCGACTACGACATCAAGTTCTATGAAGAACCAGCATACATTGAAGGACAGCCCATGCGATTCCCCCAAGATGATGCACAAATGATTACTGACAAGATGGTGGATGCTGATGTAATTGTACTGGCAAGCCCTGTTTATTTCATGAACATTAACGGACAGATGAAAACATTGATTGACCGCACATTCAGTCGTTTTATGGAAATAAAAGACAAAGAGTTTTTCTACATCACTGCTTGTGCCGACCCATTGGAGAGTACTGCCATGCGTGCTATCGACGGATTCCGCGGCTTCGTGATGTGCCTGCCCAATCCTACAGAGCGTGGTATGGTGATGGCCATTGGTATGGGTCGCAAAGGTGGAGTGAAGGGAAGCAAGTTCATGACTCAGGCTTATGAATTAGGTAAGAAAGTATAAAATATAATCATGGTAAAATATGAAAAGGATTTATTTAGAATTAGCCGCATTGGTTATCTCAGCGATTGCTTTGGCAGCCTGTAACCAGGTTGAGGCGAAGCATGCAGAAGGGTTGTTAATTGAGAAACAAGGAGTATTCTCTTCTGGAGGACGAGTAACGGCCCCCATTCCTGGAGATTATGATGCCACCAAGAATTGGATGGATTTCACCCGCAAGGGAACCACCACCCATGTGGATCATGCCAACACATTCTATCAGATTCCTGCAAATGGAAATGGGACACCCATTGTTTTCCTGCACGGATACGGACAGACACGTACAGGATGGCAAGCCACACCTGATGGCCGTGAAGGATGGTCTGACATTTTCCTGAAGAAAGGATATTCAGTATTCCTCGTTGACCAACCACGTAGAGGCGCTGCAGGTGCAACGGAAGAAATAGTCAACAATTCTGGTGACACAGATGGAGGGAAGTTCAAAGTTGGCGAACAGGCTTGGTACACCCATTTCCGCATAGGCCGTGTGGCGCCAGAGCGTTATGAAGGGTCACAGTTCCCAGCTGGAGCAGAGGCTCAGAACCAATTCTTCTGTCAGATGACTCCCAACACGGGCAATTATGATGAAGCATTGTTTGGCAAAGCATTGAGTGCCGTGCTGAGCGACACACAGAAAATGACAGAAAAGAAAAGCATCTATATCACTCACTCACAAGGTGGTCGTGTGGGATGGGCTACAGATACCGATAATATGGCTGCCATAATAGCTGTTGAACCAGGTGGAGCACCGCAAGTGGGCAGTGAGACCTACCAAAAGTTCGTTGCAGCAAAAGTACCCATATTGTTCCTGTTTGGCGACTATATAAAGAACGGCCCAGAAGACATCATGTCAACCGCTTTCTGGCAAGGTGTGATGAACCAATGCATCGACTTTGCCAACCATTACAATGAAGATGGTGGTGATGCTACGATGATCTATTTGCCCGATGTGAACATCAACGGCAACAGTCACTTTATGTTCCAAGAAATGAACAACAAGGAAATAGCAGACTTGGTGGAGAATTGGCTGAAAACAAAGAATCTATAACTATAAAAGCATATATAATTATGACTACACTGAAGACTATGACGAGAAGGGAGGCCTTGAAGAATATTAGTCTGCTCACAGCTGGTACGTTTATGCTTACCAATAGCATGATGGCTTCATGCAAGCAAGAGAACAACAAGAAGAGGATCGTGTTTTATTTCACAGGTTCAGGCAACAGTCTGTATGTGGCTAAGCACCTCAGCGAGAAACCTATCAGCATCCCACAAGTGCTGCAGGGAGACCAGTTTGAGTTTGAAGCCGATGAGATAGGTTTTGTATTTCCCGACTATCAAGGCAAGGCTCCCAGCATCGTGCAGGAATTTGCACAGAAGGTGAAGCTGAAAGCCAACTACATGTTCAGCGTCATTACCTATGGTCTGGACAACTGTCTGGTAACCGAACTGTGGGCTGAATATGCCAAGCAGTATGGGATGGAATTCGACTACATCAACGTGTTCCTCACACAGGACGTTTACCTCACCATGTTCGACCAAGACCAGCAGCGCACATTGGCTGCACAGAAGGACGAGGAAGGCCAGCTTGCCAAGATTGTGGATGATATCAACTCGCGCAAGGAATGGATCTATGAAATCACTCCTGAGGCTCATGAGCGTGGCGAGATGATTATGAATATGGTATCAAGAATGCCTATCTACCCTGTAAGAAGTGAACAGCTGCTTCGCATCGACAGAGACTTGTGTGTGGGTTGTGGAACATGTACACAAGTATGCCCTAAGAAGTGCTTCAGCTTCGGTAATATGGGAGTGACCAACAATGGAGAATGTGCCTACTGTCTGGCTTGTGCCAACAACTGTCCGCAGAAGGCCATCAAGCTGATGCGCGAGGCCAATCCGAATGCTCGCTATCGCCATCCGAAGATTACCCTGCAGGAAATCGTTCGCTCTAACATGCAGCACGGATAAATAGAAAGATAGAATATGAAGACTAGAAAAATAGGTGATTTGGAAGTGTCGGCCATTAGCCTGGGCTGCATGGGATTCAGTCATGCATACGGCGAGGCTACTGCAAAGAAGGATGCCACTGAGATGCTGGCTAAGGCTGTGGACATGGGCTATACCATGTTTGACACGGCAGAGGTATATGGCACTCCTGAAGACCCTTATCACAATGAAAAACTGGTGGGTGAAGCTTTAAAGCCATACCGCAACAAGGTAGTGATTGCCACTAAGTTTGGAATCAAGTTTGACATGACTCACCAAGGTAGTGGCACTTATCCGTTGATAACAGATGCCAGTCCTGCCAGCATTCGCCAATCAGTGGAAGGTTCATTGAGAAGGCTTCAGGTAGATCATATAGACCTATACTATCAGCATCGCATAGACCCTAAGGTATTACCAGAAACGGTGGCAGAGGTAATGGCAGATTTGATTAAGGAAGGTAAGGTTCTTCACTGGGGCGTTTCAGAAGCTACGGAAGAATATATATGCAGGGCACATCAAGTATGTCCGATAACAGCAGTGGAAAACCGTCTGTCAATGATGGCACGCTGGCATGAGATGCTTTTCCCAACGCTGGAGGAACTGGGAATTGGCTTTGTGGCATTTTCTCCATTGGCAAACGGACTGCTTACCAATTGCTATAATGCCAACAGTCAGTTTGACGGGAAGACAGACTATCGTGCAGCAATGCCACAGTTTCAGCAAGAAAGTTTTGAGAAGAACAAGTCTTTGTTCGACCTTATCAACAAGTTGGCTGCAGAGAAAGAGGCCACTCCTTCTCAAATCTCACTTGCATGGTTGTTGGGAAAGAAACCTTGGATTGTCCCCATACCAGGCTCGCGAAAAGAAAGCCGCCTACAAGAGAACGCTGGTGCTGCTGACATAGAGTTGACACCAGCTGAAGTGTCAGGCATCGATGATGCTCTTGATCAGATAGAAATGAGCGATGTGTTTGGAGGTTCTAAAATTGTAAAATAAGAATCATGAAGAAAATTATATCTATTCTTGGAATGGTAGCCATGATGACTACTGCATGTGCACAAAGTGGCACACAAGTAAGCATAACAGGCGGTATAGCCGAAGGTGTGGTGAATAATGGTATCATTTCGTATAAGGGCATTCCCTATGCCCATGCTGAACGATTCCAACGTCCTATGGACCCAGAACCTTGGGAAGGTGTGCGCTTGTTTGATACCTACGGACAAATGAGCAGTCAGGGTGGTATGATGGGGTTTGGTAATCAGGACCGCAATATGGGTGACGACTGCCAGAACCTGAACATCTGGACTCCTGGAGTGAATGATGGCAAGAAGCGTCCTGTAATGGTGTGGCTTCATGGTGGTGGCTTCGAGAGTGGATCATCTAACGATGCCACTACTGATGGTGAGGCATTGAGCAAGCAAGGCGACGTAGTGGTAGTAACCGTTAATCATCGTCTTAACATCATTGGTTTCCTTGACCTGTCAGCATACGGAGACAAGTTCCGCCATTCTGGAAATTCTGGTGTGATTGATATCATTGCAGCCCTGCATTGGATTCAGAAGAACATTGAGGCGTTTGGTGGTGACCCAAACAATATCACCCTGTTTGGTGAATCAGGGGGTGGCGCCAAGATTATTGTACTGGCAGCATCTCCTTTTGCCAAAGGAACCTTCCAAAGGGGCATCATTGAAAGTGGAGCCGTTGAAAGTTTAGGCATGAGAGTTACAGAAGGTAGCGCAGCTAAACTGGTGGCCGAGACCTTGTTGAAGAAACTGAATCTGACACCTGATCAGGTGGACGAACTGATTACAATGCCCTATGACAAGCTGAACGCTGCTGGCAATGAAGTGTTGCGAGAAGTGGCTACAAAGTTGGGATTAAAAGACGGATTCCTCAATCCTGGTAATATGTCTTGGGGACCCACCGTTGACGGAGAATTTCTTTTAGAACAGCCCGTGACAGATCATACTGCGACACAAAGCCATGAAATACCATTGATGATAGGTACCAACTATTCTGAGATGGCTGGCATGACGGCTATGTTCAACCAAGATTTCCAGACCAACAACAAGACAACGTGGAGCGAAGAGCAGAAGCGTGAAAAGTTGGAAGAGAAGTTTGGCAATCAGACAGATGAAATCATCAAGGCATTCAAGAAAGCTTACCCTGAACGTCCAGCTATTGATGTGTTATACATCGACACTTGGATTCGCAGCAACTCATTGAAGTATTTGGGCATACGTGCTAAGGAAGGTGGTGCTCCCGTATATAGTTATATGTTCAATTACGAGACCAATCCATTGATGGGAGTGCCTCATACTGCAGAAATTGCTTATGTGTTCAATAACTTGGGTAAGAACCCTATGATGGGTGCTGCTACTTCTGAAGCTAAAGAGGTAGCAAACGTGATGAGTCAGGCATGGATTAATTTTGCCCGCACTGGTAATCCTTCACAACCCGGCTTGGAGTGGGAACCATTTACCAAGGACAAACGTGCCACAATGGTGTTCGACAAGAAGAGTGAACTAAAGATAGCTTATGACGATGAACTGATGCAGCTATTGGTGCCTGACTACCAGTTTATATTTTAACAGAGAGTATTAATAGGGATGTTCTAAAAATTAATTAACTGATAATCAGGAATTTTTGACGATAATTCGATTCAACAAATACCAGCCGCAGCTTATCGCCTCTATGGGATAACTGTGTCTTAACGTCAATAAATCAAGTTAAATGAGTGGATAAACGAACACTTTCGCGAGCCGAGGATGCCCTTTGAGGCACTGAAACTAACTGAATTGATTCAGAAGGTACGGCTTCCACTCTCAAATATTAATTTTTAGAACTTACCTTATATTATTAGTTAAGAATAATTGCCACAAAGGTAAAGGTTTTTTCCGAACTTTCGTTATATTTGCCCTGTAAATAAAAAAAGACACTATGGATTATGACGAGAAAAGCGTGATATGGCAAAGTGGGGTGGAGGGCTTAGTTTCTGATGAGTTTGCCGACTATGTGAGCCATGTCTATGTGCATCAAGGGAGTCTGGATTTCAATTTTCTGGGAAACCCGTTACACATGGAGGCTGGCAACTGCATGATATTGGTGACACGTAACATGGTGAGCGACCTTTGCCCGTCGACCGATTTTGAGGCTGAAGTCATCTATGTGACCAACACTTTTCTGGAAACCTGTGCACCTCGCAACAACTTCGCCATTCGTGGCACTCTGATGCTCTATGTTAATCCCGTGTGGGTACTCACCGCGGAGGAACAGCAGCGGTGTGTGCACAATTTCGAGGAAGTGAGGATACGTCTTATGGAGGAGCATCCATATAAATCGGACGTGATGAGCAGCGCTTGTTTACTCCTTTTCTTGGATTTCTACAAGTTCCAGATGCGTATTTATCCTGGTGAAGGGGTGTCATTCCTCAATGCCGACCTGATGATACGCTTCCTGCAGATGCTCACGCGAGGTGACTACCGTCAGAACCGAGAAGTGACTTACTATGCCGATGCCTTGTGTGTCACCCCTAAGCATCTTTCAGAGGTGAGCAAGAAGGTAAGTGGATTTGGCGCCAACTACTGGATCAATCGTTTTACTATCATAGAGTTGCAACGACTATTGCGACGCCGTGACATCTCACTCATTCAGATTGCCGACGACTTCAATTTTACTTCTCAAGCCTACTTCAGTCGTTATGTGCAGAATTATCTGGGTGTCAGTCCTACAGCCTATAGAGAATAGGTGGGGCATAACTCCCTATTTTTTAGAAGAAAAGGAAAAAGTGGTTAAGTAAGCCGAAAAAAACGTATCAACTACCTTGTGACATTGCCTTAACTTTGCATCGTCAAAAAACAATTAAAAGCAATGTCATTATGAAACGTAGAGATTTTATCAAATTTATGACGGCCACAATGACCACTACATTTGCAGGAACCAGCATGCTGAGTGCCTGCACCACTGAAGCTGGCAAAAAGCGTTTGGTGTTCTTCTTTACAGGTACAGGAAACAGCCTCTATGCAGCCAAACAATTTTCTGATCAGCCCCTCAGCATTCCTCAAGTACTGAAGAGTGACGACCTAGTGTTCGATGCCGATGAGATTGGACTGGTTTATCCAGTCTATGGCCACATGCCACCTGCCGTGGTGCGCGACTTCCTGGAAAAAGCTACGCTAAATGCTCCCTACAAGTTTGCTATTGCCACCTTCGGGAAGCGTAGATGTAATTCTGTGGAGATTATTGACCACATCGCCTCTTCTTATGGCGTGAAGTTCGACTACATCACTACCATCAACATGGTGGACAACTTTCTGGTGAATTTCGACATGAATGAGGAAATCAAGCTTGAAAAGCATGAGGATGAGTTTCTCGCCGAAGCCGTTGCCGATGTGAATGCGCAAAAACATTGGCACCAGCCTTTCACAGAGGAAGAGAAGCAACTGCACGTAGAGCGTTTCGGTACCAACTATGACATGCGCATGGTGATGCCAAGCAGCGGGGTGTTCAAGGTAGAACGCGACAGTTGCGTGGGATGTGGATTCTGTACCAAGGTGTGCCCTATGGGCAACTGGAAATTAACCTCAAGAGGCGTGGCTACAGAGGGTGAGTGCCAGATGTGTATGTCGTGCATTCATAATTGTCCTCAAAAGGCCATCAAGCTCAACATGCCCGAGGTGAATCCGAATGCCCGCTATCGAAATAAACATATTACCATCCAGGAGATTGTGCGTGCCAACAGACAATAAAATTAAAAACATTAAAAATAATAAAGTATGAACAGACGTAGTTTCTTGAAGACAATATCGGCTGCCATTGCAGCTACAGCTACTGGCCCAGCTTGGGCAAGTATTGACACAATGATGAATCTGAACGCAGGAGCACAGGGGGTGCCCTATGTGAAACTGAATAATGGTGTGGAAATGCCACGTTTCGGCATCGGTACTTTCGCACAGCCTTCCAATGAGGTATGTCGCGATTCTGTGTTGGCTGCTTTGAAAGCTGGCTATCGACATATTGACACCGCCCATGGATATAACGATGAACGTGGCTGTGGACAGGCTATCATAGACAGCGGCGTGAACCGCAAGGAAATATGGCTCACCAGTAAGCTATGGATAGGCGACTATGACAATGGCAAGACTTTGGACAACCTGGACCGTATGCTCGAACGCCTGCAAACCGATTATCTGGACCTGCTCTACATTCATCATCCAGTTGGTGAGGTAATGAATGCTTGGCGAGCTATGGAAAAGGCCGTGGAGCAGGGTAAGGTGCGTGCCCTCGGCATCAGTAACTTCGATTATCCTGACCAGATAGTACAATACTACTTCCATGACATCTGTACTAACCAGACGTTACGTCCACAGGTGATACAGCTGGAATGTAACATCTATGCCCAGCGTCGTGATATGCGCGAGAAGATAGCTCCTTATGACTTGCAGCTGGAGTGTTGGTTCCCATTGGGAGGCATGATGGGTGTAAGTCGATTGAAAGAAGACCCTGTCATCAACCAGATAGCTAAGGCACACGGAAAGACTGCCGTTCAAACCATGTTGCGCTGGCATATTCAGGAGGGCTTCTCTGTCATCCCGGGGTCCAAGAATCCTGATCACATTAAGGAGAATATCAATATTTTCGACTTTGATCTTACAGAGACAGAGATGAACCAGATTCGTGCGCTCGACAAGGGTACACGTACCTTCACTCCTAACTATGCCACATTGGAGCAGGGACAACGTACTCGCCGCATTGATGATTGATAAAGGGCCCCTTTGTCTTAATGACATTGTTTTTGATGTGCTTGCCTTGCAGGAAACTTTTCTTGCAGGGCAAGTTTTATAAAACCGATATTTTAGTATTGGAATGTAAGTAAAATAGATAAATGCGTTTTGAGAGAAAAACCATCATGGGATGTTCTAAAAATTAATTAACTGATAGTCAGGAATTTTTAGAACATCCCTAAATCAAGTTAAATGAGTGGATAAACGAACACTTTCGCGAGCCGAGGATGCCCTTTGAGGCACTGAAACTAACTGAATTGATTCAGAAGGTACGGCTTCCACTCTCAAATATTAATTTTTAGAACTTACCAATATTTTTTATTCGCCCTAAAACACAAATAATTCGTTTTGGGGCGAATTTCTTTTGTGTTTTTTTAAAAAAGTGTATATTTGCATTGACGTTATAAACGCTGATGTAATATGGCATTTAACCCTAAAGATGTAATAGTGGAGCATGACTTAGAAGGTCTGATTTCTGGTAGGATGTCAGGATATGTTCCACATGTCTATTGCTTTGAAGGTGAATGCTGTTTCTCAATTAACGACAGTTTATTCGAGATTCACAAAAACGAGACGATGATTGTCTTGTCCCCTACACTGAACGATGTACGTCCTTCTGACGATTTCCAGGTAAAGGTCATATATGTAACAGGCTCATTCCTCGAAGCCAGTACTCCACGCAGCAACTACGGTATTAAGGGCACATTGGCTCTCTATCTAAACCCGATAATGAAACTGACAGAAGTGGAACAACAACGACTGAAGGCTGATTTTGAACTGGTGGAACGCAGACTCTCAGAATCCGACCATAGGTTTCATGAAGACATAATGATGTGCACTTTGCAATCTATGTTTCTGGATTTCTTCGATTGTCATGCTCGTGTTTATGGCAGCGATGAGATTTCACTGCAAAATTCTCAAATTATGCAACGCTTCTTCTCAATGCTGGAATCTGGTACCTATAAGGAGCATCGTGACATTGGCTACTATGCCTCAGAACTATGCATCACATCCAAATACTTGAGTGAAATATGCCGAAAGATAACAGGTATGTCTGCTAACTTTTGGATTAATCGCTTTACCATCATGGACATCAACCGTCAGTTGAAGGCTCGCACGAAAAGTTTAGTGGAGATAGCCGATGAATTCAACTTCTCTTCGCAGGCATACTTTACGCGCTATGTGCAGAATTACTTAGGACAAATACCATCGAACTATCGATAAGATAACATCTTCCGCTATTTTTATAAAAAGCACCGCAATTATCATAATTGTGGTGTTTGTTTTTGTCTGTACCTTTGCCTTCGTAAGATGACAAGAGTATTTACATTAAAAATGATAAAAATATGAACAATCGTAAAATGACAAGACGTGATGCACTGAGAAACCTTGGACTGCTCGCAGCAGGCACTTTTGCTTTCTCAACCAGTATGTTGGCTTGTGGTTCTCAACCCAAGAGTAAGGAAAATGATACCACTACCCCATTGCCAGTTGGTGCTTTAGCAGCTATCCCTGCAGTGCCAGTGGCAACCCTGAGCAATGGTGTGAAGTTGCCTCGCTTGGGTTTAGGTACATTCCTACAGCCTTCAAATGATGTGGCCAAACAATCGGTTTTGGCAGCATTAAAGGCTGGTTATCGGCATATCGACACTGCACATGCCTATAATGATGAAGAAGGTGTAGGTCAAGGTATCAAGGAGAGCGGCGTACCTCGCGAGGAAATCTGCTTAGTAAGCAAACTGTGGGTATCAGACTATGGCGCAAATGGCAAGACACTGAAGGCTATCGACGAAATGCTGGGCAGACTACAAACTGACTATATCGACATTCTCTATGTACACCAGCCTGTTGGTGAAGTGCTGGCTGCTTGGAAAGAAATGGAACAGGCATATAAGCAAGGTAAGGTAAAGGCACTAGGCATCAGCAACTTCGACTATCCAGATCCAGAGTGTGAAGCACTGTTCGAAGAGATAATGAAGAATTCTGAGATTAAGCCTGTTGTGATGCAGGTAGAATGCCATCCGTATGCACAGCGTTTAGATGTAAAGGCAAAGATTGCTCCTTACAACTTGCAGCTGGAATGCTGGTACCCATTGGGAGGCAAATGGAGTAACGGTTTGATTCTGAAGGATGAGGTAATCAACAAGATTGGTCAGGCTCACGGCAAGAGTGCTGCTCAAATCATTTTGCGTTGGCACATGCAGGAAGGTCATTCTGCTATTCCTGGCTCTACTAACCCAGCTCACATTCAAGAGAACATCGACATCTTTGACTTTGAGCTGAGCGATGAAGAGATGGCACAGATGCGTGCCCTGAACAAGGAACAACGTCTCTACAATGCCACCTATCAGCAGACCAAGGGATTTGCCAATGGTCCTGCTAGGTAATATAAGAATGAAGATATCTTTCAAAATATTGTCTGTAGCTTGTGCCTTGGCCTTTTCGGCCTGTGGCAAAGCTGCAGATAACCATATGGCAGGGAAGGAAGTTCCGATGACAAAGACAGGAGAAGCTTTTACACAAAAAAGCAATATTACTGAAGTGATGACCTACCCTGCTTTTGGCAATTATGGACACTTACTGTTTCCAGTCAATACAAGCTACTGGAGTGGACAAACGCTGGAGGATTTACGCCTTACTTGGTATAGTAATATAGATCCCGACAAGACGGTAGAGATTGTGAACTACTTCAAGGAAAAAGCAGATGATGGTGAAACTGTTTTCTATGATATATATACAGATTCTGAGAAAACCCAAGACCCTCGTAAGCGAAATACTGGTTTATTCTTCTTTAAAGGCAGGCCAGGTTCACGCTTCGCCATCTGTAATGCAGGAGGAGGCTTTGCTTACGTAGGTGCCATGCATGACAGCTTTCCTCATGCTTTGGAACTATCCAAGCTGGGCTACAACGCATTTGCATTGATCTATCGTCCTGGTGCGCAAACAGCATTTGAGGATTTGGCTCGTGCCATCAGTTTCGTATTCAGTCATGCTGACGAATTGGGCGTTTCCACTGATTGCTATTCGCTTTGGGGAGGATCAGCTGGCGCAAGGATGGCTGCTTGGGTGGGAGGTTACGGTCCTGCTTATTTTGGAGGTGACGACTTGCCAAAAGCGGGAACTGTAGTGATGCAATACACTGGGCTGAGCGACTATTCGCGCAATGACCCCCCTACTTATGTATGCGTAGGCGATAGCGATGGCATAGCCGATTGGCGCACCATGAAAAGCCGATCGGACGGCATGGTTCGTATAGGCATCCCTACAGAGTTTCATGTCTATCCAGGTTTGCCACACGGTTTCGGTTTAGGCACAGGTACAGTGGCAGAAGGCTGGATAAACGATGCCATTAATTTTTGGAATAAACAACAATAAGAACAATGATGAACATGATGAAGAAAACTATTTATACGATGTTATTGATGTCTATCTCAGCGTGTCCCTTTGCGTCTTGCCAGTCAAGCTGGATGAAGGAAGGTAAAGAAATTGCAGAAAATCTGACTGAAGGAAAGATACAATACAGTCAGGCTGTTCCATCCAACATGTTTAACAAATCCACTCAGCAGGGTAAGGTCGAGTTAGTGGAGTATGAGTCGAAAGACTATACTAAAACAAGTCGTCCAACTACCCATAAGCCTGCGTATGTGTATTTGCCATACGGTTATGACCCATCGCAGCAATATGACATTATCTACCTTATCCACGGATGGGGAGGCAGAGCTGAACAATATTTTGGTATAGATGATTGGCCTCAAATGCGTAACCTGTTTGACAATATGATTGAGCAAGGACTTTGCAAACCTTTTATTGCCGTTTCTCCTACTTGGGACAAGGACAATCAATCCAAAGGCTGGGGTGAATCTTGCCAAGAGGCTGAAGCTTTTCATAATGAATATGTAAACGATTTGATTCCTGCCGTAGAGGGAAAGTATTCAACTTATGCCAAGACCACAGATAGAGCAGGTATCATCGCTTCACGCGACCATCGTGCCTTGGGAGGATTCTCTTTGGGTAGCATCACTACTTGGTTCCTCTTTGAGCAAGAGTTTGAAGTGCAACGCTATTTCTTGCCTATGAGTGGTGACAATTGGCATATTGAGATGTTCGGTGGACAGACAAAGCCTCGTGAAACTGCGGCATTTCTCGCTGATATGGTCAGCAAGTCGCCCTATAAAAATGATTTTTATGTATGGTATGCGGTAGGTGACGAAGATGTGCGTTTCTACCAGACTCACAATCAAGCATTGGCCATGATGGAGCACAAGGAAGTCTTTAATGAAAAGAATTTCTCTTATCATCAGAAGAAGGGAGGTCGTCACGACTTTAACGCTGTGTGGGAGTTCTGCTACAACGCTTTGCCGTTCTTTTTTTCAAAATAATCTTCTATTTACCGCTATTTTTGCAAAAGACACTGCAATTATCATAATTGTGGTGTCTTTTATTTTGTCTACCTTTGCAACAGAAATGATAACATAAAACAGAAGAATTATGAAAAAGAACTTATTTAAATCACTGCTCGTTGCAGTAGTTATGATGATGGGAACCAGCGTTGCAACCTACGCTCAGTTCCAAAACTTTGAGAACAAGACTCACACTGCTGAAGCACAGCCATTCGCTGACCTATCTCAAAAGATTTGGGACTTGATGGCAGCCAAGGATGCAGACTCACTGAAGGATATCTTCCACGAGAATGCTATGTTCGTGCACATGGGTGGTTACTGGGGCACACAGCAGGAGCTGATGATCATCGGTGGCGGTATGATACACTACAAACAGGCTGACGTATATGGTGTGGATGTAAAGCAGATTAACGACAACAACTGGGCTGTGTATAGCACCATCGTGTTGGTAGCTGCACTGGGTGGCAATGAGGTGATTACCCCGTTCTTCGTGACACAGACCTTCACCAAGGAGGATGGCAAATGGAAGCTCACCGCTATGGTCTTCACCACCCGCCAAGCTGGTCCTGGTGTTGACCGAGCTAATCACTAATAACAAAGTGCCAAGGTTTTTTCCTTGGCACTTTTGTTTTTATCCTATACCAACTATTGATTACAACAAGACGAACATATAATCGTTTATACCCATAAATAATGATTGCACTCATTGTAAAAAAACTGTAACTTTGCAGCGGAATAACACTTATTGCAATGAGAAGGATGAAACTTTATGAGGCTGACGACAAGATGATTGACTTGATCAGCGATAACTACAGCATGCTGCAGGGACTAAGTGCCTTTGGCATTCAGTTGGGTTTTGGCGATAAAACCGTCAGTGAGGTATGCCAAGAACAGGGGGTTGACTGCTACACCTTTCTTACGGTAGTGAATTTCCTCATTAATGGGTATGCTCCTAAAGAAACTGACGACAAGATATCTGTAGAGACCTTGCTTGCTTATCTGCGTGCCTCACATCGTTATTTCTTAGACTACCAGTTGCCTTCTATCCGCAAGAAACTCGAAGAATCGCTTGTACATGGTGATAATCTTGACACGCTGATTCTGCGTCTCTACGACGAGTACGCACACGATATACGTCAGCACATGAAATATGAGGAGAAGACGCTTTTCCCCTATGTAGAGGCATTGCTAATAGGCGAACAGAAGCCAAACTACAATGTGGAGATATTCTCCAAACATCATAGCGACACTACGGGTAAGTTCCAAGAGCTAAAGAACATTATCATCAAATACTTGCCTCACGATGGACTGGTGAATAACCAACTGACAGCTACACTCTACGACATTTACAACAACGAGGAATGGCTGAAGAACCACAGCAATGTGGAAGAAGTGTTATTTGTGCCTGCCATTCGTATTCTGGAGCAGCGACTGAAGAATGAAGATGTAACGGCACGCATCTCTAACATGATAAATGTAGATACCGCTGAGTCTATCTCCGAGCGTGAAAAGGAAATCATCGTGTGCCTGGTGCAGGGGATGTCAAACAAGGAGATTGCTAACCAACTGTTTATTTCGATCAATACCGTCATTACCCACCGCCGCAACATTGTACGCAAGTTGCAGATCCATTCACTGGCCGGCCTTACCATCTACGCCATCGTCAACAAACTGGTAGAGCTGAAAGATATCGAGCGATAATTATTCTTTAATATAGGAAAATCCCTGTAAACCGATTCACATCGGAATACAGGGACCTTTTTTCTTCCTATAAAAGTGGTTACGTAATTATGACTAACTAATTCATTTAAATCTGACAATGCAAAGTTACTGCCTTTATCGTGATCTTGCAATAACTAAAAATAGGTATATTCTACCACGATTCGCTCATTATTCATAGGTAATCAATAAGCAGGAAAGGCTTTATTGACCTGAGCCTTCACCGCCATGCACTCCATTTCTATCAACCAGCCAGGGCGACATACAGAAGCATGAACAAATACCTTGGGCTTTTCTGGGAAACGTTCGTCATACAGGGCTTTCACTACGGCATAATCAGCCATATCACGCAGATAGACTATCATCTGCCCTACTTCATGGAAAGTGCAGTCGGCCTCTCTGAGTAAGGCTTCTACATTGTCCCACATTCGAAGAGTCTGCTTGCGAATATCGCGATGATACAAGATTTCCCCCTTATTATTGATGCTGGCCGTTCCAGAGATGAATACTTGACGGCGATCACCATAGTCAACGTATGTACCACGTTCAAAGCTCACACCATATTCTGAAGTGCGGTTCAGATGTGTGGGTGCGAAGAGATAATGCACCTGTCCTGGCTGGAGACCACTCACCGCATAGGCATCCAGTTGCACGAATGATGCAGGATTGGCCATTCTGCCACCAATGCCAGTAGAGGCAATAAAGTGTGTTTTGTCAGTTAGGCCTTGTGTAACGAACACATCGTTGCGAGCCTTGACCATACCTGCATATTTATTGTCGATATTCTGCACAAAGAACCAAGTACGAATGCAGTTATCTGCCAGTGTGCAACCCTCTTGCATAAGGTTCATTATATAGTCGTTGAGTAGCAGACGCGTCTGGTACTCTGAGTTGGCTGCTTGGTTGGTATTGCTGCCTGTCCAGAGGTGACGATAGGCTCCATGACATGCCTCAAACAAACCATCAGACAACGGCTTAGTCAGTATATCTCCTTGCAGCAGATATGCCCACAAAACTATTTTGGTACCATCAAGCGGTGGCTGTTGCACCAAGGAAAGCGCACAGTCGGTTCCCTCAGTAGTCATCGACAAGAGCAAATCAGCCTGGTTGGCTGCATCACTCAAGAAGTAGCGCTTAAACACTGCCACTGCTCCTGGCAAATCAGCTAAAGCCTCATCATAGGCAACCAGCAAAGCATCCACCTGCTCGTTATAAGTAAGCGTAGGGTCTGTTACATGTACCATCAGGTGGTATTCGTTCACTCCTTTTGTTTCAAACTTAAATATTTCTACTTTTGCATTATTCATCATCAATTAATCATTCTCCATTAATCATTCTCCATTCTCCATTATCGATCTTCTATAGCACCATGTGTTATCCACTGTCGAATCAGTGCCAATATACCTTCGTCCACCACCTCAGCCGTATGGTTGTAGTGCCATTCATCAGTAATAGTCACATCGGTTGATAAGGCTTGATACAAAGCACTCTTGGCAGCATCGCCAGGCTCCACAATATTCATTTCTGGCAATTTCTTAGAAGGCTTGTTCACTATACTCTCATAGCTACGTCCCTCAGTGAGGTACAAGCCTGCAGCAGCTGATGTAGCAGCGCCGTGACAATTTACACAAGTAGCATTGAATACCCTTTCCTGAATGGTATTGAACATACCTACATTCAGCGTGCCTGCATCTACCTCTATCTCATTACTGGCAGTAAGCGTTGCCTCATCGATGGTATAGAATGCCAGAATATGACGCCTCAGTCGGTTGATGACACACAGTTCTACACGGTTAACATTCTCCTTTATGCCAGATAGTTGTACAGTCACCTCGTCCCCTTCGTTCTGAGGCATTGGCACCGACTTGTTGATCAGAGCATACTCACTGTCATCGTTAAAGCCTGCCAGCACCACATACATTGATGGGTCTGGCCATGTAGCCAACCCACTGAGATGGGCTGTAAGGGTAACAGTACGCCCCTCTGGTGAGATGGGTATCTCTTCTTCATACAAGCGTCCTTCGTCACAGGCTTGTAAACCCATGAAAGCGATAATGCCTGCAAATAATCCTAATACTTTTCCCATAATTGTCAATTAGAATGAGTATTGCAGCATAATGGTAGCTGAATGCGTAGCCAGTCCTAAGTCATCGATGTCACGATCCAACTGCGTAGCATGACCGGTACGACCGATAAATTGATACATGGCCTGTAGCTTCACATTGCTGCTGGGGAAGAAATAGTTGATGCCCACAGCAGGCATGTTCAACAAACCTTTCGCATCGGTACCATTGCGATCCATCAAGTCATAACGTAAAGCTGCTTGCAGACGAGGAGCCACAAAGTAGCCTGCCTGGATATAACCACCCCAGTAGTTAAAACCATCGTCAATCTTCATGCGTTTGGTAAAACCCACGTGCATATAGTAAGCCTCAGCAGCCAAATAGAGCCTACCCTTCAGCATAGCAAACTCTAAGCCTGCACGAAAGTCATTGGTACTCTCACTCTCGCTCTCTACATTCAACGATGCCGATGCACCAAACAATATCTTATCCTCGTTCAGGCGTTTAGGATTGCCTTGCGTAGCTGGCATCACACCCTTAGGCATATAGGTCAATCGACCAGCATAAAGCATGGAAGGAATGTGCCAATCGTCGCTGAATGTCTTTCCTGCAACATTGACTGATGCGCCTGTGCCATTGAAGATTCCCACCTCATAGCCCACTTTGTTCAACAAGCCATGGATCTCGATACCCAGGTCAAAGCCCGTACCGAAATTGGGATTTACCGCATTGAGGGCATGAGGCAAGATGACAGGTGCTGTGAGTGATGTAGGCAAAACTGGCATCAGCGTCTCACCCAACGTAGTGAGATAGGCATGTGTAAATGGAGTCTTGAACTTACCGGCACGTAAAGCAAACTTCTCACTAAAGGCATAGTCGAACCACACCTGTTGCAACAACGCGCCACCACTGGCTGCAGCATTGATGCTCAAGTTGAACGACAACTTTTTAAATGCCTTGCCTGTGAAACCTAATACAGCATAAGGGATTGAGAAACCTGAATTGGCTACATTATCCTGGTTGTAAGCCTTGTCCAAGCCTTCGTCGTCGTAATAGTTGAACTTACCAGCAGCCTGCATCAGCAAGTATGGTTTGAAAACAAAATCGCCTTTCTTGGTAGCGATAGAGAAACCTTCCCTACCCGCCAATGATACCACACCATTGTCGGTATCTTCCTCGTATTGTGCCATAGCGGTCAAAGGCAATAACGCCGCCAAAATGAGTAATATTTTCTTCATATTATAGTGATTTCAAAAATTCAATCAAGTCGTCTCGTTCTTCTTTCGTCATATTCTTGAAGATATTCTTCGAAGCCTCCCCTTCTCCGCCATGCCACATGATGGCCTCAATGAAGTTGCGTGCACGTCCGTCATGCAGGAAATAGGTATGACCATTTACCTTCTGTTGGAGTCCGATGCCCCAGAGAGGGGTGGTGCGCCACTCGTTACCACGAGCCAAACCACTGACATAGTTGTCGTTCAGACCTACCCCCATGATTTCAGAGCCCATGTCGTGCAAAAGGAAGTCGGAGTAAGGATGAATGACCTGACCACCCAACCAAGGCAACTCGGTGCCATTGAGCAACGTAGAGCCACGAGGCTGTGTGTGCAAGGTGGTGGTGTGGCACAACTGACAAGATGCCTTGTAGAACATCTGTTCGCCATGAATCACACGTGGGTCATTCACATTGCGACGGGCAGGCACACCCAAGCTCTGCATATAGAGGTCCACATCCTCCATATCTTCGGTAGATACATCCAACTGGTCGTAGAGCAAGCCCATCATACTACCCTGGTTAATCTGAAGCTGTCCCTCGCTGATTTCTTCCGGGTATCGACTGTTGGTCATACCCATATCACTTGAGAAGCCCAGTTCCACTGTCAGGTCGGCATGTTGTGCTTTGTTGCCCGAAAGGCCCAATTGTAACTTACCACGCTCGTTGATGTAGTTGGCCTTACCACTGATACCAAACTCAGGGTAGTTGCTTTGGCGCGCCAGTGCCTCAATCTCGTTACGGTCTATTGCCATGATCTGTCCCATACCCACATGACGCAAAGGGATGCGCACGGTGCAGAACAAATCTTCTGGTGCAATGCTATCAGCATACCACTCATAAATCTCATAGTTAGGTTTGGCTAACTCGTATTTCTCACCATCAGGAAACTCGAAAGTCTCAAAGTCATAGGTCACCCTCAGCTTTCCTTCCGGTTGCACGCCATAGATAGCGTTATCGTGGATTACACGACCATAATCCTGGAAGAAAGCACCATTCTTACGGGTAATATAGATCAAGGCTGAGGTAAAACCAAAGGTACCCGAGCCGCCTTGTGTCCATAGTGTAGGTTCTGTACGTCCGGCATTACGGTGGCAACTGCCACACGAGAAACCAGCATACACAGGACCCAAACCACCATTATGACCATTATTGTTGGTGCTTTTCACATTGTCATATAGTCGGTCGCCACGATTGAAGCGGGTGTCATACACCCCACTCACCCAATTGGCTGGTTGGTCGTAGGCTACGGCTGAGTTGAAGAACACAGTAGATGTACCAGCAGACAGGGCATAGCCATCAATTACTTCTATGTCTTCAGCCGTGAAATGGTCTCCTGTCTCATCGCAGGAGACCATTATCAATGTGGCTAAAACAACTAATAAACAACGAAAACAGTTCATCTTCATTTATTTATTCAATATCTTTTGCATGAAAGGCTTCAACTCAGCGGTCAGTACCGACTCCAGATTTCCACAAGCATCCATGGCTTGCTTGGCCTCTGCACTGTTGATGTTGTTTCTGAAAGGCTGTGGGATAGCCTGGATGGCATCAGCAGCTGCCTGGATTGCATTCTTTACTTTGGTATCGAATGCTTCATCCACCTTTTTGACCAAAGCCGATATTGACTTTTCGTTAACGCTTCCATCTAACGAGCCATAATAGGCATTACGGATGGAATAGATATTATTGGTATAGTCGTCGCGTGAGTGCCAGCTGTACCATGACTCAACAGCATAAAGTGCCTCTGTAACCTTACCATCTTCATACAAGCCTACAGGGTCACCAATCTTTGAGGCACCTACCTCACTGGCGATGTCGGCACAACCATCGATGATCTGCTCGATGCAGTTGATGGCACTATTAAAGCCTTCGGTACCATCGTGTGCCTTAAATATATCGGCATAACTCTTGCCACCGTTATAGCTTTCTTTCCAGTCGGCATACAATGTGTTGGCATCGGCACGCAACAGAGCTGCAACAGCCTGCATGTAATTAGCCCACGCATCTTTATTGGCATCGGCATACTCCATCGTATTAGGGTCGGTAGAGCCCGTAGTTGCAGAAACGGTACGAGGCTCACCATCCTTAAAGGTCAGGTACTCCAGCGTATGGAAACCACGCACGCTCTGCACAGCCTCAATGTCTTCGTCATCCTCGTCGTAGTCACCACTCCACTCCAGTGCTGCCCAGTCGGCTGAGTTCAGGATAGCAGCAATAGACACCTGGTCAAGTGGCCAGCTGTCCATGTTAGGATCCAAGCCCTTGTCGGCTACAGGACCAAACAGAAATGCTTCACTCGATTCCCAAGGTTCACGTGCATCCAGCCAAGCGTTTGCTACTTCCTCGAAGTTGGCATCAGATGGAGATTGACGGAACTTCTCAACAGCTTTGTTCAGAGCTTCGTTCTTCTCTGCCAACGCTTTATAAGTAGGTAGTACTACCCCATCCACATACTGATTCACGGCAGCATTCAAGTCTGCCTCGGTTACACTCACTGTAGGTGATGGTGTAGGTGACGGAGAGGGGCTTGGGGTTGGTGAAGAAGTAGGTTCATTCTTATCACTACCACAAGCTGCAAATGTCAATGCAACGGCAAAAACCATCAAACTGTAAACTAATTTCTTCATATCAATACATTTTTATTTATTTACTAAAAAACCAACCGGCATACGCAATACCGATATTAAACTCATTCTCGCTATTGAAACGAGTGGTGCCAAACACTTTCTGAGTACCAATCTGACGAGTGGTAAAGTCGGCCTTCACTACCAAGTTAGGCAGAGGTTTCCAGTTCAATCCCATGCGCCACATACTCACCTGACAACGTTCGTCGGCAGTCTGTCCTTCGTCCATTACTTGCTGAGGATTGTAATACTCATAATGGGCAAAAGGTATCAAATCGGGGAATTTAATACTTTTGAAAAGCGACTTAACCCTCACACCCATGTCAATACTATACGTCAGTGCCCCTGATGCAAAAGGTGCCTTACGACCATAAGGGGATAGTTTGGAATAACTATTGTTGATGCGGGTAATGCCTGCTGCTTTACCCACATGACCACTGATGATATTACCTCTCAGGATGAAATACTTATTGACATATTCACCATCGACATTCCAAATGGTAACGGGTATCTTGCCTAATGAAGTATAGGTGTTCAATTTGTCGGCATTAGCACCAGCATCGTTGATGAAATAGAACGAACCACCGATGCGCAGGCCAGGCACACCCACATAGTCCAGTCGTGCAATCCACGCAGGTGAACTGAAGTTGTCCAGTTCAAAGAGATTCTGGCGTCCACCTTTCACCCAATCGTACTTACTGAAGCCATTAGGATTCAAGCCTGCCACCACCATCGCCTGATAATTAAAAGTAGTATATCTCTTACCAAACGTTCCGAAGAAAGATATGCCGGTTTCGTGCCAAGTAGATGGGAAGATGGTAGTCTCACCCTCTGGACGCGTAGTACCAAAGAAATTTGTTGGTTCATGATGAGCATTTGTTAATCCAACAGGCAGTACCAAATGTCCTGCGCGTACATTAAATTCGCGCGTGATAAGACGAGTGATATGAAACTGCTCCAATGCCACCTCACCACCTTTCTCGAACTCCTGCTCATACTCGCCATTCTCACTGCCAGTACCGGTCTCCAGTTCGTAGGCAGTACCTACACCCCCCGACTCGAATTCTATCTCTGCTCCCAAAATCCACTTGGACGACAGTTTGTAGTCGATAGCCAATACAAAACGAGGTATGGCAATCTTAGCGTGATTCTTCTTACTGTTGCCTACGGTAGAACCATTCCAACGGTTCAGACCATAGTCCATCCAACTGGCATACATCTCGCCATAGCCACCGAAACGGAATCGCCAGTCACCACTGTATTCAGAAGTAACCGACTGATATTCATTGTTCTTTCCATTCTGTGCCATGACAGTTGTCAATGACAGAAAAGCCAATATACAAAGGGTAAAGATTCTATACATAATTCTACTTAATTAATTCGCTGCAAAAGTAGATAGAATCTAAATAGTACGAAATACCCATTATTTGGTAAAACACATGACAACCTTATTCATCATTTCTAGGTATAGGTGACAAAAAAAACACGAAAGTACTTTGATAAAAAACCTATTTAATTTAATTTTGTCCCCTGAATTGGTTCCGTTGGGGCGTATCGCTGCTTCGGATTAAAAGGGAATCAGGTGAAAGTCCTGGACAGTCCCGCTGCTGTGAAGCTCGTTAATGCTCTCTGGCACATGCTATTTGCCACTGACCTCTCAGCGATGAAAGGTTGGGAAGGCGTCAGAGAGTGAGTCAGTCAGAAGACCTGCCATTCATTAAAGGCTATCCGCCTCGGGGGTTAGGCGCGTAGTACGAAAAATCACACAATTTGGTGTACCTTTGTATAGCCAATAAGAACAATAACTATGAAAATCAAACTGACTAATTGGGTAATGAATGTCCATCGACTGATGGGCTGGGTGTTGTGCATCTTCTTCTTGATGTGGTTCCTGTCGGGAATCGTGATGATGTACCACCGTTTCCCACGAGTATATGACAGCGACCGTGTAGAACATCTGGAGGAGTTTGGCACTTCTGCCGACCTACCATCCATCGAAGACTTGCAAGAAATGACAGAGGGCAAGTCTGCCAGTTCTTTACGTATGGAGCGTTATTTAGGGCAGACCTACTTCAAATGGCAGACAAAAGACTCCCTCTATACCTTGATGGCTGACAGTACACAGGTTATGCATGGCATAGCTGAGCCCGACTATATGGCCAATGTGGTGGCAAGTTGGAACAAGGCTGCAGTGTTGCGCATAGACACCTTGTATAAGTTAGACCAATGGACGCCATTCGGTTCTATGAAGGCTGAGTTGCCTTTCTACCGCTATCACTTCGACGATGCTGAGCATCATCAGCTTTACCAAGGGTCCGTTACAGGGCGTGTACTGCAATACACTACCAGCTCTGAACGCTTCTGGGCTTGGCTGGGTGCTATCCCTCATTGGATTTATTTCTATCAACTGCGACAGAATGTGGAGCTGTGGAGTGATGTGGTGATCTATCTTTCTGGTGCAGGCTGTATCATGGTCATTCTGGGCTTATGGTTAGGCATAGCACGCTGGAGGCAGCATCGCAAAAATCATAATAGTGGCGTAACCCCATATAAGAAGAAATGGTATCGTTGGCACCATGTGGCAGGTTTGGTGTTCGGCATCTTTGCTCTTACCTTTGTATTCAGTGGCATGATGTCGATGATGCCTCTGCCCTCTTGGATTACGCACTCACACTTGCATGGCAGTCCGGCTCGCTATATGCAGGAGGCTGCACCACAACCCACTACTTACACCTTAGACTATCGTAAAGTGGTGCAAGCCTATCCTGAGGCACAGTTATTACAATGGAGTCATCTGCGAGAGCATCCTTACTATACGGTAACTACTCCTGATGATGTGTTCTATATTGATGCACAAGGCAGTGAGGTAACACCTCTGAATATTTCTCGTGATGAGTTTTTTGGCTATGTGGAAAATTTCTTCAAGACTGACAGTACCACGATGAACAAGCACATCGACCTGCAAGTAGAAGAACTGGATCACTTCGAGACCTACTACCGTGCACGTAGTGTCATTGACACCGACAAACTGTTGCCTGTGTGGAAGATTACAGCCAATAACCGAGATAACAGCGTATTCTACATGAACCCGCGTGATGCTTCAGTGCGCCATGTGGATCGCTCCTCACGCCTCAACTACTGGGCCTATACTGCCCTGCATCGACTACGCATTGGTTTCCTGAACAGTTACCCCACATTGCGTAAGACACTTATCTGGATACTCATGTTAGGTGGTGCTACCATTTCAGCCACTGGCATAGTATTGGGTATCAACAGATGCAGAAGGGCGTTGAGGAAGAAATAATAATGAGTCAAAGGGTAAAAGTGCCCTGAAATAAATAATAAAAGGGGATAACACCAGACGGTGCTACCCCCTTCTTTAGTTATTAGCTTAACAAGATTATTTTACTTGATAGACTTTGTTGCCCTGCTGCGCAGTGATACCTACCAGTTTCATAAATGCATAATCAGGATCATCCAGTGGATGAGCTTCCTTCATGCTTGGGTACTTGTCCAGGAAGATGGTACGAATTTCAGGAGTCTCTTCTTCCACCAGCTTGCAAGTGATGCGCATCCAAACACCTTCTTTTGGGAAGGCAGCAATCTGAACCTTAGGATTCTTCACCAACTGCTTGTAAACATCTTTTGGCTTGCGGGTCATGAAATACACATTACCATTGATGGCAGCGCAGAAGCTGAAAGGACGAACACGTGGCTGATCAACATCCACAGTAGCCACGAAATACATGCCACAGCTTTCCAGAAATGCCACGAAATCTTCGGGACTCATGGTGTCGGTAACTTTTGGAGTGGCTGATACGTATGCATCAACTTCTGGAGCAGCCTCTGCCTGAGCTTCTTCCTTCTGAGCCTGCTGTGAGCAGGACATCAACATGGCAGTCATCAGAGCTGCCATCATCACAAATGACTTTCTCATATTTACACTAAATTAATTGTTTATTTTCGGCTGCAAAGTTACTACATTTTACTATTACCAGATTTACCATTATTTCCACAATATTTATCAGTATTTCCCAAAATTAGTAGGATAAATATAAATAAATCCATATCTTTGCCACATGGAGCAACAACAGATAGATATATTGGATGATGACATACTCTATACCGAGGATGTAGTGCAGGCATGCAGCGAGCGATATAAGGACTATTTCCTGCATATCTTCGTACGCAGGGGCAGTGTATCGTTCCGGCTAAACGACCAGCTATACAGAGCCACTGCCAATTATGGCATTATACTCATAGAGGGAAAGCCCATCGAGGTAGTGCATGTAGCCGTCAATACCAAAGCATTCGTACTGCTTATTTCCAGTAGGTACCTGATGCAGCACATGCCGAAAATCAATTACAATATCAAGGGATTAACCTACTATCACAATAACCCCCTGATGGCAATGAGCCGTGAGGAAATGGCTCAGTGTAGCCGAGATGTGGACGACATCATACGCAGATGGCACCAACATACCCATCTGTATTTTACAGAAACGCTGATGCGTGCAGTGGATAACTTCACCTACGACTTGTTCGACATCTATGCTCGTTGTAATGGTGAGCAAACAGCCAAGGGCGGACAAGAAACCATCGTTACCCAGCAGTTCATTGCCTTGCTAGAAAAAAATGTGCAACATCAACGGCGAGTGGATTATTATGCCGAACAGCTGTTTGTTACACCCAAATACCTGTCGCGCGTGTGTCAGCAAGCAACAGGGCACAACGCCTCTTATTGGATCAACCGTTTTGCCTTAGCCCGCATTTCAGAAGTCCTCACCACTACTGACCAGTCGCTTACCGACATTAGCAATACTTTTGAATTCCCCAGTCTCTCCCACTTCACCCGATTCGTGAAAACACACACAAGCATGACACCCACGGAGTTCAGGTATAAACGCAATTAATGTAAATGCGTATTTCACTTTTCTAACGCAACAGAGAAACCTCTTGACACTAATTGTGAAACAGACCTCCTGGCACTTTATAAATCAATCGGCACAACAATCTTGAAGGTGATATTGCGCCCCATATTATAGACACCACGCCTGCCTGTCGCCACATTCATGTCGGCATACTTCAGTCGACTGAGGTGACTCTGGTAGGCTTTGTTTAGTAGGTTGTCGGCTGTGATATATAGTTCGGCAATCTTCTTTCCTTTCAGTTGCAAATCAGTGCCTACCGACAGACTCAACAAGACATAGCCAGGTGTCACAGTCTCAGTTTTATCTGCACTGTAGATATGCGTCTGCTTCAAGTAGCAGTCAAGCCCAGCAGCGAGGTAGGCATTATTCAAAGCCAGTCCGCTCTTGGGATGAGCATGATAGTATTCATGCGACTCGTGTGTACTGACCGTACTATGTGTATGGTGGAATAACTCCCACTTCAGCTCTGATGACCAACGAGGGGCAGGTGTAAAAGGCAAGTATTTTGCATCGGGTGCAGCATGTAACAACTGTGCATTTACATACGAGAAGCTATTGGAGAAATGTATCGAGTGGATAGGATGTAAGTCGATGCCTGCCTCAAAGCCCAACAGGCGGGCATCACCCTGCGTGTAAGCATAGGTCAGATACCCCTCCTCTATCTCCACAGGCAGTCGGTGGGTGAAGATATAGTTGTCGATTCGGTTGGCAAAAAGTGCTAACTGCGCAGAGAAGAAACTCGATGTGAAATCCAATCCGAGGTCGGCTTGCAGACTATATTCTGCTTTGAGTCCTTGGTTACCTAACTCATAGCGTATAGAGCCCTCGTGTACACCATTAGAAGCCAGTTCGCTCATGTTAGGTGTACGGAAACCTCGTGCCAAGTTCATGCGCAGATTAAAGTGCTCGTTGATGTTCCAGATAGCCCCTACACTGCCTGTCAAGCCATTGAAGTGACGGGTGAAATCCACAAAACGCATGACACCCTCCTCTTCTAAAGCATCGCCATGTAGGTGACGATGGTCATAACGCACACCTCCATTGATAGTCCAGTTGTCAGCAATCGTTTTCGTGGCAGTAGCATAGATACCGAAATCGAACAGACGACTGTCGGGAATCAGGTATTCCTCACCCTTGTTGACCGACTGCTGATACATGCCTCCGATGCCAGTAGATAGTCTCCAGCCACTGAACTCGTTGGTCACATAGCGCAAGTCGTAAGTCAGCGTATGGAGCTTTAAAAAGATGCCATACTCGTCGGCACTCTCCTCAAACTCCTGACGTCGGTTCTGCTGATAACCTACGATAGCTTTTAGATTGCCATTCTTAAGATTCAGCGAATTGTCCCATACAGCCTTATAGTGTTTCACTTGCTGGAAAGGTAGTGACTTACTATACTGATGTCCTGTCCACCCCTCTGCATGTTCCAGTTCACCTGTCTCTGGGTCACGTTCACCTTCAATGATGCTAGGTGTCAGGTGATAAGATACCCACGTCAGATGTGAGTGTCCCCACGACTTGTTGATGCCCAACATCAAGCGTCCTGACCGTTCACGAAACTGTGATCCAGGCACGTAGCCATCGTATTTATTCTTATAGGCATGTGCCATCTTATCGCTGAAGTGGGCATCCCACACAAAGCCTTGCTTGTTGCCGGCAAACGACAGGTTATAGGCAAACAGTCCATTGTTGGTCTGGTACTCCGTACTTACTTTGGCCTGCATGTCGCCCTCTGCCAAAATAGGCTGTGAATGGAGAATCACCACACCTGCCATTGCATCCGAGCCATACATCAGTGAGGCTGGGCCTTTCAGTATTTCTACAGAGTTGACACTACTGCCATCCACCTCCACGCCATGCTCATCACCCCACTGCTGACCTTCCTGGCGCACGCCTTCGCTCATCACCACCACCCGGTTGTAGCCCAATCCACGAATGATGGGTTTTGAGATGCTGCCTCCTGTAGTCAACTGGCTCACACCTGGCTGATGGGCTATGGCGTCTATGATATTGGTGGATGCTGTTGATCGCAGTTCCTGAGG
>Ga0265298_10001360_pt1 | contig 36188 bp, 65 predicted proteins | sample AusTroGonzalo_MG_3_FD_193486 | JGI IMG/M metagenome (GOLD analysis project Ga0265298, IMG submission 193486) | Bovine rumen microbial communities from tropical cattle in Woodstock, Queensland, Australia - Gonzalo_01 | ecosystem: Host-associated > Mammals > Digestive system > Stomach > Rumen ...
TAATAATCAACAACCTGCAATAAACCAAACATTTCAATTAGCACCTAATAATAGTCATACAATGAGATATGCAAATACCATTGAAGATGTAGAAAGAGAATCAGTTTATTTTGACACACCATTTTTTAGTAAAGACATGAGTGTAGTATGGGTTAAAGGTGCAAAGGGTGATATTAAAACTTACGAATTAACTGAAATAATACAAAAAGATAATAAGGACATACAAATAGAAATGTTACAAGCACAAATAAATGAAATGAAAGGAATGATAGAAAATGCAAAATCAAATGATGAACCTATTAATGAATCAATTGAAAGCAAGGAATCCACAAATGTTTCAATTCCTAGAACAAGCACAAAAAAATCAAAAGAATCCACAAGAGATATTTAAAGAAATAACTAAAAATTATAAACCAGAACAAATGGAAAATATATTTAATCGTGCAAGACAATTTGGAATAGGTGATGATGTTATTAATAAACTTAAATAAGGCTAGAAGCCTTATAGGAGGGCATAATTACTAGATAAATATACCTTCCTATAAAGTTTCTAGTGCTTTAAATATATAGAAAGGAGAATAATAAATGAACGGCGGAATACAACCAACTGTGGAATTAGCTACAAACAATGGAACTTATCCTTATCCAGTTTATCCAGCAATGGGTGGATTTGGTAATGGCTTTGGTGGATTTGGTGGCGATGGAGCAATTTGGATTATCTTAATAATCGCTTTACTTGGTGGATTCAATAATGGTAATGGTGGTTTCTATGGTGGAAACAATAATGACTTTGCTTGGTTATCAAACGGACAAAAAGACATTATGAACCATACAAGTGATGGATTTAATTCATTACATTTAAGTAACCAAGTTGAAGGTATTAGAGATGATGTAAACGATATTCAAAATGCAATTTGTAATTCAACTGCAAGTATAACATCTGCAATAAATAATGGTTTCTACAATAGTGAAATTGCAGCTGCTAATAGACAAATGGCAAATATGAATACTGCATTTGATTTAAGTAGACAATTTGCTGACTGTTGTTGTGAAAACAGACTTGGTATTGCTAACTTAAATAGCACTATCTTAAGTGAAAATTGTGCTGATAGAGCTGCACTTGCTGATGGATTAAAAGATGTATTAATCAACCAAACTGCTAACACTCAAAGAATTTTAGATCAATTATGTAATGACAAGATTGACGCTAAAAACGAAAAGATTGCAGACCTTGAAAGACAATTAAGTATGAAAGATCTACAAGCAAGTCAAGTAGCACAAAATGCATTTATTGCTCAAGGATTTGCAAATGAAGTAGACGCTTTGTACAATCGCCTAAATTCCTGCCCTGTACCAAGTACACCGGTCTTTGGACGCACCCCTATATTCAATTGCAACAATAATGGCGGATGTGGATGTGGGTTCAACACTACAAGTCAATTTATTTAAAGCATAGAGTAGAATACTACTAACTCGAATACGAGAACTTGCTAATAGGTAAGGACATTCATGTCCTAAACAAGAGAATAGGCATAGTTCTGTTCTCTATTTTTTATAAAAATGCACAATAAAAGTGAAAATATTGTAATAATTTGGTATAAAATGCACTGTTTTTACAATATATTGTGCAAAATTATTGAAAGGAGAAAGATAAAATGATAGAAACAATTATAAATGAACCATTAGTATTGCCAAGTAATGCAAGCCCAATAACTTTTGATGAAACCGATATTAGAACAAGGTGTGCTACCTGTAGTTGTAATGGTTGGTTAGATTATTCAAATGGTAATCCTAATTTTAAAATATTTGGTAATGGTTATACAGGTTATTATGATGTAGAATTTAGTGCATCAGTTAGTTCGGCAACTGCTGGTGTTGTAGCGATAGGTTTATTTCAAGATGGAGTATTAATTCCAGATACAGTTAGAGCCGTAACAATTGCAGCAGCTGATGATTATGAAACTATTTCTTTTGATAAGAAATTAAGAGTATGCCCTCGTGGAACTACTAATATATCAGTTCAAAGTGTTCCAAGTGTGCCAACACCAACTGATCCTACAACACCAATAGCAACTACACAAGCAATTATAACTAATGCTACATTTAGCATATCTAGGATATAATGAAAAACAATTTAGATGTAACTTCATTAATATTGCAGTTGTATAGTGTTATTTTACTATTACAAGATTATAATAACAAAGATTTAATGCAAGAATTACAACTACAAGATGAAAAATATTTAAAAACAATAATCAAACAAAATGAAGAAATAATAAGCCTTTTAAGAAAGGAGGATAACAATGCACGAGAAGTTGAAAGAAAAAACTGAAGAAAGCATTAACAAAATACTAGATGAAGGTATAACAACCAATAATTTAGAACACTTGTATAAATTAACTAAAATAAATCATATAGCAAAGGAGGAAGAAAATATGAATTACGGAAATTATGGAAATTATAGTGGCAGAGGACCAGGACATGGAAGTTATGGACGTGATAATTATGGAGATTATGGCAACTATGGAGAATATGGAAATTATGGTGAAAACTATGGTAGACGTGGACGTGATATGAAATATCGTGGTGACGATTCACTTGATAGAATGTCAGGAGAATATGGAAGATATATGGAATCACGTGAAAGATATGGTGCTGGTAGTCAAGAAAGTGATAAGAGTTTTCATTACATGGTAAAAGCACTTGAAGATTTTATTATGGTATTAAAAGAAGAAGCTGAAACACCACAACAAAAGCAACAATTAATGGAAACATTACAAAATAGCATGAGATAATATGTATAGATATTATAATAACAATCCACATAATAGACATATTGACGATTGTAGTATAAGAGCTTTGTCTTTATTAACAAATAAAAGTTGGAATGAAACTTATGAAGAATTAAGTTATTTAGCAAATCAAGATAGTTTAATGATGGATAGTGTTGTATTTTTAGAAGATTATTTAGATGATAGATACCCTAGAGAATGCCATTATTCTAAAACAATTGGAGAATTTGCAAATGAATATCCCTATGGAAAATATGCAGTAAGTACCAACGGACATTTGACAGCTATTGTTAATGGCTATATTATGGATACTTTTGACCCAAGTAATAGAGTTATGAGGTGTGCTTGGAGAATTGATTAAAGGACATAATTTGTCCTTTTTTATTTGATATGATATAATAAATTTAGGTGATTTTATGAAATTAAGTATTATAATACCAGCACATAATAATACACAATATTTAAAACCTTTATTAGAAAAGTTAATGAAACAAAAGAAAAATGAAGTTGAAGTTATAGTTGTTGAAGATGGATCAACAGAGGATATGTCTTTTATTGATACATTTGATGTAGTATCTATACATCATAAAGAAAGAAAACTACCAAGTGGTGCTAGAAACATAGGCTTAGATTTAGCAAAAGGCGAGTATATTACATTTTTAGATAGTGATGATGATATAATAGATAATTATATTGAAACATTATTTGATATGATGAAAACAAATGCAGATTGTTACTCATATAGATATTATAGTGATAGAAATGGTGAACCTAGTTGGCAACAAGAATCAGTATTATGGTGTTATAATGTTTGGAGTTATTTATACAAAAAAGAATATATAGGAGATAAAAGATTTGATGAAAACAAAGAATTTTATGAGGATGTTGACTTTTTAAGACGTGTTGTAAAAGGTGGCAATATAGAACATATAGATAAATGTCTAGTATATTATAATGGTGATAATCCTACATCACAAACACATAGATGCGAAGAATTAAAAAGACAAGGGCTGATATAATGAAAGTAGCGGTTGATAAAAATACATATAAAAAAATAAAAAAAGATAAAAATGAATATATTTATTTATTTGATAATGAATCATTAGAAGAATTAATTGAAACTAAATTACATTGTTTACATTATAAAGAGTGTAAGTTTGTAGATATTAATTTAACTAATTATGACATTGATTGTATAAAAAAATGTAAAATAACTGATAAAGATTGGGATAAGATAGAATTTACTAATTATAAAATAGGTATTATTGTGCCAAATTATAATTATGCACACACTTTAAATAAATGTATTGATAGTATATTAAATCAAACATATCAAAATTTTGAAATAATATATGTAGATGATATGAGTACAGACAATTCAATACAAATAATGCAAAATTATCAAATACACACTACTAACAAGATAAAAATAGTTCATTTAAAACAAAAAAGATATAATGGTGGTGCTAGGAACGAAGCGTATTTACATTTAAGTGATGATGTAGACTATGTATATTATGTAGATAGTGATGATTGGTTATATGATGAAACTGCATTAGAACAAATAAATAGAAAGTTACAAACTAAACCTGATGTGTTATTTGTTGGTTTAGCTAATTATAAAAATGGTAAATTAAATAAAAATTGTTTTATTCCTAAATATAAAGATAAGTATGAAGCTATACAAGGTTGGAGTGGAAGTTGTGGAAAGGTTATAAAAAAATCATTGGCAACTAAACAAGAATGTTTGTATAATGAAGGTACATTAAAAGAAGATAAGAACCAACATTGTAAAATATGTATTTATATGAATAGTTTTAAATTATTACAAGAACCTATATATGTTTGGAATCAAGACAATAATAAATCAGTTACAACTATTAGAGATAAAGAAATATGGGGAACAAGTACAATAAGACATTATGCTGATACTTTGCAACTTGCTTTAAGTGTTAAAGGTAAAGATCCAATGATTGATAGAATAATGGAACAAAGAGTAGATAGAACAAAACAAGAAATATTAAAAGGTGGGGATTGTCAATGGTAATTAAATTACAAGCTATAAAAGATTTTACGCTAGGCAGGTTTGGTGAATTAGAAAATATTGAACGTGTAGGTGCTGATACTATTGGTAAAATAAATAAAAATGATAAATTTGAATGTAGTAAGGAACTTGCTGATTATCTTTTAGGAAAAAATATTAAAGGTGTAATTGTTGCAAAGGTTATTGAAGTTATACCAAGCAAGAAATAATCTTGCTTTTTATTTAGCTATTTTGACAATTATTGACACTTATATTATAATTATATTAAGAGTTCGAAAGAGGACTCCTATAATGAATCTCACGTGTTCGTGGCACGTAAAATATTACGATAGGAGGAAATTATGAAAAGAGAAGATTTAGACTTTTTAGAAAATGAACAAATTGACAAGGTTATGTCTTTATATGGTAAGGCAATTACTAAAAAAGATAAGGAATTAGAAACTTTAAATAATTCAAAAAAAGAATTAGAAGATAAAGTTACTACTTACGAAACTAAAATCAATGAGTTTAATGAAAGTGCTAAAGACAATGCTGATTGGAAATCTAAATATGAAGAGTTGCAAACTTCAATTAAAGAACAAGAAGCAAAAAAACAAGCTGAAGAACAAGATAAAATATTAACTAATAATATTAATAATTTGTTTGAAGGCAAAACATTTACTAGCGAATATGCAAGAAATGGTCTTTTAAATGATATTAAGGAAGGTTTGAGTAAACCTGAAAACAAAGGCAAAGGTATTCAAGATTTGTTTGATGAATTAACAAAAGATAAAACTGATATTTTTAGCAATCCTAATGAAATGAAAGATATGGAAGGCATGGGCGATAGTGAACAAAATAATAATATAAAAGAAATGCCAATTTTATGGTAAAGAAAGGAATGATTATTTATGGCAAGATTAGATTCTTTAAGTATTAACCTTGTTACTGAAGGTAAAGATAAACTTGCTGAAGAATATGGAAAAGTTATTGATAACTTACAACATATAACATTAGCAAGTAGATTAAAAAACACTGACTTATCAGGAGATCCTACATCTGGTACAGTTGAAGCAAAAAGATTTGCAAATAAAGTAGGAAAAAGTTATGGAACTGCAAGAGCAGCTGGAAAAGGTGATTATATTGAAGCTTCACCAGTTGTAATTTCAATCAATGATAATACTGAATACATTGAAGAAGTTGAAGAAAAAGATATAAGAACTTATGGCGTTGATGGTTTAATAGCTAGAAGAACTAAAAATCATCAAGATGGTTTAGCAGTTGAATTAGATACTAAATTCTTTAGTGAAGCAGTATCACAAGGAACTTCATTTACTGCAACAGGAACACCAACTATTGAAGATGAAATTGAAGAAGCAATTCAAACAATTGAAACTACTAAAAATAGTTATGTAAATGGTGTACCAAGAAACATGATTGAAGTTGTTATGTCACCTGCTTATTATGGTAGATTAAGAAATAAAATTAATTCTATTTCTAACTCTAATAATTTAGGTGTTGTTCCAAATTGGGAAGGTGGAACATTTAATAATACAAATGTTTATTCAAGTGTATTCTTACCAAATGGAATTAATTATGTAGTAATGGTTAAAGGCGCAGTTGCACAACCAGTAATGACTTCTATAATGAATCCAGAAAAAGTACAATTAAGTGACGCTACTGCATTTGGTTTATTTGCATACAAAGGAACTAAAGCAGTTACTCCAGATTTAATTATCTATAATGGTTCAGTAGTAAGTTTATAATAGAAAATAGAAAAGGAGGGCATTATGGAATTTGAAGGACAATATCTAACCTATCAAGAATATAAAGGGCTAGGTGGAACTTTAGACCTAATGCCTTTTAACTTATTAGAATTTGAAGCAAGAAGACAAATTGATATAAGAACTCAATCAAGATTAAAAGATAGTGAAAACGTACCACAAGAAGCAAAATTGTGTGATAATAATTTGATAAATAGTATTATGAAATATGCTGAAAATAAATTAAAAACTGAAAGTAATGATATAAAAAGTGAAAATACAGATGGTTATTCCGTTTCTAAAATAACACCTGATATGATAAAAGATATTGTTGAATCACATCAAAGTGATATAAATGATATTATAAGGGCTTATTTACTAGGTGTTGTATATAATGGAGAACACTTGATGTATTGTGGAGTAGATAAATGATAACTAATTCAAGTTTAACTGTTTATCATAAAGACGGATTAGATGTAGCGACACATTTTGAAAAATGGACTAGATATAACTATGATAAAGTGTGGTTCTTTGGTGGCAAGGGTGCTGGTATAAATAAAGGATATGACAATGCAAATGACGTACAAGTGCGAATACCTTATGATAAAAATAATAATTTAGATATAAATGATTTCGCAATTGGTGATATTCTTGTTCAAGGCACACTTGACATTGATATAGAGACACAACAAGATTTAGAGAATTATCTAATTTATAACATAACAAGTATTAATAATAATAATTTTGGAAATAATCAACATATTCATATTGGAGGTATTTAATGCCTGTCAAAATGCAACCTACAAGTGTAATAAAAGTTAATTTAGGTATTGATCCTAATGGCAGAGTACAACGTTTCTTTGCTACAACTTGTGCAAAACACATGGATAAATATGTTCCATTTGATACAGGTGCATTAGCAAGGTATCATATTGAAGGTGGCAATAAAATTGTTTATAATCAATTATATGCTAGGTATCAATATTATGGTATTAGTAAAAATGGAAAACATTTGAATTATCAAAAAGATAAACATCCATTAGCTACTTCATATTGGGATAAACACATGTGGACTGCTGAAAATCAAGATGTTGTTAAAGAAGTACAAAATTATATTGGAGGTAAATTGAAATAATGGAATATAGTAATTATAGAATTTCAAAATTAAGAGATTATCTATTTGATATAATAAATACTCTTACCACAGATAGAAAGTATCAAATTAATGCTGATATGTTAGGCGGTAAAGGAAATTATTCACTTGATAAAATACCTACTGAAAACACAATCACAAGATGGGTTACAGGTGTTGAAATTCATAGAGATGTTTATTCATTTAGAAGTCGCAAGTCTTATTCGCAAGATACTATTAATAATCTAAAAAATATTGGATTCTTTGAAGAATTTGAAAATGTTATCAAATCTAATAATAAAAAAGGCGTGTTGCCTGATATAAATGGTATAGAAAGTATTGAGTGTTTGAATTGTGGAACAATGTTTAGTGTTGATGGCACAGAAGCAACGTTTGAAATTCAAATACAAATTACTTATATAGAAGATAATGAAGAAGGGGAAATAAGTTTATAAAATTGTAAAGGAGGAAGAATAATATGGCTCAATTATATAGAGATCAATTTCATCACTATCTAAATACAGCTACAACAACAGGTGATGAAAGTAATCCAACTTGGAAAAGAGAAGGAACAGGTGTTGAAGCTTTAAGTATTGCATTTAATCCTCAAAAAGATACATATAAAACTATTTTAGATAGAACTTCAAATACAACTTTTAATAATTATGAATTAAGTTCATCAATTAGTGATAAAAGATGTTATAGTGAAGATCCAATATATGATTATCTTGATGATTTAAGAAGAAATGCGACTGCTGGTGAAACACAATTAATTGAAATAAATACTGCTAAGACAGTTACTGTTGGAAATTATGAAGCAGTTAAATATAAAGTATTAATTACAATAAATGAATGGTTAGGTGAAAATGCTACTATTAGTTATGATATAGATTATAGTAATCCAGTTCAAGGAACTGCAACTATATCTGGTTCAACTATTTCATTTACACCAACAACAAGTTTATAATAAACCTTTAAGGGTTGGAGGGTATAACCCTCTAACTCTTTTATTTATTTTAGAAAGAGAGGAGAGTATAAAATGACAGACAATTTTATACAATTAAAAGAAAGTGATGTCTTAACACTTAAAATTAAGACAAGTGATGGAAAAGAAACAGGAGAAGAATTAACATTTGATTTAGAAGATATAGAACTACCTTTAAAGTATCAGGAAATGGCTGAAAGAGATAGAAAAAATAAAGAATATTTAAGAAATCAAATGATTATTATTGATAAAAGACAAGACGTCAAAGGAAAGAAATTATTAAGCAAAAATGAAGAAGATAAAATAAAAGCAGTAAATGATTTTTTTAAAAAAGAAATTGATATTTATAATATGTTTTTAGGAGATAATGGAGTTCAAAAATTGTTGAATGGTAGAAAAATAGGATGGACTACTTTGCAAGAAATTGATGAAATTATTGAAAAACAAATTGCACCTAAAATTGATATGAGCATGGATAAAATAACTGAAAAAGTTAAAGAAAAATATGGTCAAGCAATTAATAAAAACAAAGAAGCAATAGAAGTGTTAGATTAATGAAATGTTGTAGAAAAGTACAAATTGAAGATACAATCTATACTGCTAATACTGATTTTAGAATTGCAATTAGATGTAACCAAATTGCTTTAGATGAAACAATAGGTGATTTTGAACGTGTTTTAGGTATCTTATATACTATTTTTGGTGACAATGGCATAAATAATCCTACTCACTACGAAAAGTTGCTTAAATGGGCTAAAAATTGGCTTTCATTAGGTAAGGAAATAAAAGAAGACAATGAAGAACCTGATATGGATTATATTGAAGACATGCCATATATTGAAGCAAGTTTTATGAGTGATTATAAAATAGATTTAGAAAATGAAGAAATGGAATGGGAAAAATTTAGCAAATTATTAAATGGTTTGTCAAATAGTGAAAATGGCAATTGTTGCGTATTAAATAGAGTTAGAAATTTAAGAAATTATGATGTCAAACAAATTAAAGATTCAAAAGAACGTTCAAAAATAGAAAAAGCAAAAAAACAAGTTGCATTGAAAAAACATAGAATTGTAAAAGAAAAACAATTTACTGATGAAGAAATAAGAAATATGGAAGAATTTCATAAACAATTAAGTTTATAGAAAGGAGATAAAAAATGAATAGTGGAGAAGTTATTATTGAAGCTAAACTTAATACTAAAAGTTTTGACGCACAAATAGATAAGTTGACTGATAAATTAGATACTTTAGAACAAGAATATGAAGCAGCACTAAAAGATAAACAATTTCCTAAAGATGAATTAATTAAATATCGTGAAGAAATTGAAAAAACAAGTAATAAATTAAGCGATTTATACAGAAAACAAAACGAATTAAATCAAAATCATGCTTTTGAAAAATTAGGTAGTTCAATTAATGGCATTATTAAAAAGGTTACTAAATGGGGTCTAGCAATATTTGGTGTTCGTTCTGCTTATTTAGGAATAAGACAAGCTATGAGTATTTTAAGTCAATATGATGATCAAATGGCAACTAATATAGAATATATTAAATATGCTCTTGCAATGGTATTAAAGCCAATTATAGAGTGGATAGTTAATGCAGTAATGACATTATTACAATATGTTAATTATATTGCTAATGCTTGGTTTGGTATTAATTTGTTTGCTAACGCTAGTGCTAAATCATTTCAAAAAGCAAATAAAAACGCAAAACAATTACAAAAAACACTTGCTGGTTTTGATGAAATGAATGTACTTAATAAAGATGGATCAGTTGGTTCTTTAGGTAGTGGTGTTCCAAGTATTGATTTATCAAACATAAAAAATGTAGAAATTCCTGATTGGGTCAAATGGATTGCAGATAATAAAGATATAATATTAACTGTATTAGGATCTTTGGCAGCTACATTTGCTGCAAGCAAGGTTCTTGGTTGGGTAAGTAATTTAGGAGTGTTAGGTAAAGCATTAGGAACAGGTAGTGGTATTTTAGGTTTATTAACAAGTATTGCAACATTTGGAGCAATAGCAATAACTATTGGTATAGTTGGAAATGTATTAAAAGAAACACAAGAACTAAAAGATAATATAGATAAAATTAATAAAAACAATAGAAAATATCAACAAGATTGGTTAAAAAAAGAAGAAGATATAAATACAATTATACAAACACAAAATGTTAATAGAGCAGCAGCAAATAGATTATTAGAGCAAAATAATGGTTGGGTAGAAAAGATTCTTGGACTTGATAAAAAAAATCTACAAACTGCTAGAAATACTGCTGAAAACATTGGTGATCAAATTACAAGAGAAGTAGAATTATATAAAAAGAAAGTTAAAACAGAAGGTGTTACAGAAGAAACAAAAGAATTAAATGAACAAATAAAAAATAGTATAATAGAGCAATATAATTGGAACTTGAATTTAATTGAAAAATTAAAAGAAGCAGGAATGGATACTGGTGAAATTGAAAAAGTAAATAGAGATTTAATCCAAAATTATAAAGATATGAATGGTCAAGTTGTTGAAATAAAAGATGGATTAGGAAATATAAACGCTTTACAATTTGATGATAAAGTTATTAAAGTTGATATGAAGGTTAATACTTCAGGAATAGCAAAACAAGTTGAGAATGAATTTAAAGGTAAAAAAATAAGAATGACTACTTATGCTGATGGTGAAGTTAAAATAGATTATTACAGAAAAGGTGGTATATTTTATCCAGGTGCTATTCCAAGATTAGCAGTTGGTGGTGTTATAAACAATCCAGGCAAAGGTGTACCATTAGGAATTGGCGGTGAAAGTGGTGCAGAAGGTGTTATACCACTTACTGATTCACAACAAATGGAATTATTAGGTGAAGCAATAGGAAAATACATCACTGTTAATTTAACAAATGTTACTGAATTAGATGGTAGAACAATTGCTAGAAAGGTACAAGAAGTTAATAATGGTACTAATTTCTTGTTAAATAGGTGATAATATGTTTTTAAATAAAGATAGTATAATAATAAATGGTGTATCAATGGGACAATATATAGTTGAAGCAAAATATGGTTATAATAAACTTTGGGGAGAAGATTCAGGAAGAAATTTAAATGGTGATATGGTTGCTAGTTTGATAGGTATATTTCCAAAAATAATAATAAATTTTAGACCCTTAACTCAAAGTGAAATGGAAGTAATTACACCTATTTTAGACGCACCAAGACAAAGTGTTACATATTATGATCCTACTAAACATGCAAACGTTACCATGCAAACTTATACAGGTGATTATGAAATAACAAACAAAAATATTGTTGGTGGTTTGCATAAAAATGAAGGATTTCAAGTATCATTTATTGCTACAAAGAAAAGAGTGTGATTAAATGAAACAAATAAGTAATGATTTTAAAAATGTTCTTACTACATTTGGTAGAGAATATAAAAATATAATTGATATATATGATACTTTATCATTAAGCACACAACAAAATGATTTATTATTAACAGAAGATAGCAAAGAAATAATTGCAAAAACAAGTACATCACAAATAGCATTACAAATTGATGATGAGAATATATACTCAGTTAAATTAATAACAAAAGGTGAAATATTATCTACATTAATGAAAGAATTAGATTTTGATAGTGGACTTAACTTAGATACAGGAAAAACGATAAATTATAAATTTGGCTTAAAATTAGGTGATATACCTGAAGAAGAAGCTACTGAAATAGTAAGTAATATATTAACTGATTCAATGAGTAAATTTTATGAACAAGTATATTATCCTAATTATCCAGGAGATATATCACAATATGCACAAACAGGTATAACATTTAGTGTATCAAGTATTAGAAGTAAAATAAGTAATGATGATTATGAAACTTTACAAAAATATTGTGATGTTGAAAATACAAATATTAAATTATATCCTACAAGTCCATTTGCAGTTACTGATTATACATTAGAATTAAATATAATAAGTGATTATAAATATTATGAATATATAGATTATGGCAATTTTATAATATATAAAAAAGAATTTAATCAAGATACTAAATTATATAATTATATATGTTATGATCTAATGCTTAAAACAATGGTAATGATAGGCAATGAATTTTCATTTAATACAACCCCTACCGCTAACGAAGTATTATTAAAAATATTTGATATTTTAAATATTGATTTTGACACATCAATATATGAAGATACAACAACAAGAAAACCAACGCCTTATGCCTTATTAAGAAATAAAATATATAATTTGAATATTAGTACAATAAAAGAAAGTAAAATAACATATAGAGATTTATTAAATTATTTATGTCAATATTTTGGAATATCAATGTATATGAATAATAATGAATTAAAATTGAAATTGTTAGGTGAATTAAAAAAAGAAGGTGTTGTTTGGGAATTAGATAATTTAACACCTACACCTGTTGATACAATAGATAAATCTTTTATGAATGATAAAAATGTAGCATTTAAGAGTAAATATGGACCAATAAATGCTTTAACTATAACAGGTACTGATGAAACAAACCAAAAATATATAGAAGATACACAAAGTATAGAAACAAATGGATTAACTACATTTGAAATACAAAAAAATATATTATTAAATGATAAAGATATATGGGATACACATGGTGATGAAATTGTAGATAATATATTTCCATTAATAGACGGTGTTAATTTTGAATTAATGGATATTCAAACAACAGGTATTTTATATTTAGATTGGTTAGACTATTATAATATAACAATAGACAATCAAACATATAAATGTTTATTATTAAATAGTGAAATAACAATAAAAAGTGGTATAAGTGAAAATATATATACTAATATACCTGAAAAGAATGTGAGTGAGTATACCACGTCTAATAAAAGTAATGATATTATTGGTGATACTATTCGTTCTCGTGGTAATGCTTATGCTAATGGTGAAAGATTAGTACAAGAAAGTGAAATTATTGATACATATTCAACAAATGAAATTAAAACTAATAAAATATGGGTAAATAACAAACCTATATATAGAAAAGTTTGTATAGGTGTATTTAATGATGAAGATACATTAGTTTCAAATATTGAAGATTTAATCTCTTGCTCTGGTAATGGAGATGTAGGAACTGGCATTATCAGAAATATACCGTGGACAGAAGTATATAATGATAACAACTTCTTTTTGACAGTAGATATAGTAAATAATAACATTCGTGCAAGAGCAGTATTAAATGGAAGTGCTTCTCAAACAAGTGCAAATACTAAATTTATTTTAGAATATACAAAATCAAATTAAAGGAGGAATAAATATGGCAAGTATTAAAATAAGTGAATTAAATGAAATGACAAGTTTAGATAGTGCTGATTTACTACCAGTTGTAGATAGCACTGCTGACGAAACCAAAAAAATAACATATAGTAATATTAAAACTAATATAATAAATGATACATTTGCTATTATACAATTAACAACACCACAAAATGTTAATTATGCTATAACAGAAATGCCTAGTGGATTTACTATGCAAAATAGTGTTGTTATAAGTATAATGGAAAAAAGACAAAATAACGACAAATGGGAAGCAAGAACATTATATACAGTTGAAGCAAGTAACAATAGATATTATCTAAATAATGTTGAAATATATCAAGATAATGGAACTAATTATTTGATAGTATATGATAAATCAAAAAATGATGAAAGTTTTAATAATAGTATTGATTTTAAAATTGTTTTAATGAAGGTAGCATAAGCTATCTTTTTTTGTTGTTTTTTAATAATATGATATAATATAAACATAAAGGAGGAATGAGTTATGGAGATAACTTATGTTGTTATAGTATTTATAGTTACATACGTTCTTGGTGCAATTACAAAAACATTTATTGACGCAATTCCAAATAAGTATATACCAATTCAAAATGTAATTATAGGTATTACAAGTGGTTTTATTTGCTATTTAATAGGAATTGAAACTGATTTGATTACATCAATTGTATTATGCTTTATGGCAGCAATTGGAGCAGGTGGCACTGCTGATTTAGTAAAAGTTGGTGATGAAGATTGAGATGTCCTTTAAAATTTAATGGTATAAAGCAAAAATTTAAAAACAAAGGTGTTAAAAAACATTATGGAATAGATTTAGGATGGCATTATCAACATAATGAACCTGTATATGCAATAGATGATGGAACAGTTATATATAATAGATACCAAAAAACAGGTGGCTATGTTATTCACATAAGACATAATAATGGTTATGTATCAGAATATGGGCATTTAAAAAAAGATAGTCAAAAAGTTAAAGAAGGAAGTAAAGTTAAAAAAGGTCAACAAATTGCTAATATGGGCAATACAGGAGTATTAACAACAGGTTATCATTTACATTTAGGATTATATAAAGGAAGTTCTATAAATTATAATGATAAATCTAAATTTGTTAATCCAGTTGAATATTTGAATTTATATAATGGGCAAGAAGAAGGTAAAGATACAAAAGAACATATTAATCATACAAAACATGCATCAGGAATACCATCAGAACCTTTGTTAGTACATAATGCACCTAATTATAATAAAAATAGTGTAGTAAATGGTTATGATATATACAATGGGCAAGAAGTCGAATATTATGGTACTACTAATAATATGGCTATAATTGATAATGCTAGGAAATATTACACAAGTAATAAGTATTTAAAATAAGAGATACCACTTGAAATAGTGGTATTTTTTTATTTATGTAAAATATATAAAAAAAGTATAAAAAAAATATTGCATTATTATAAAATATGTAGTATAATTTTAATTGTAAAGGAGGTAGATAAAATGTTACATATTAAAATTGATGATGATTTAAAAAAACAATTAGAACAAGAAGCACGAGAAAAAGGATTGTCATTAAATTCTTATGTAAGAATGTTGCTGATTGAAAGGGGTAAATAATGACACGAGAAGAATACTTAAAAGAATTAAATAAGGCATTTGGTAATTTCAAATTTTATGAAGATGGACACTATTATACATATAAAGATAAACTAATTGGAATATCAGTCACTAGATTAATTGAAGAATATACAAATGAGTTTGATGCTGAAGCAGTTGCTGAAAAGGTGGCTATTAAAGAAAATAAAACTATTCAAGAAGTATTAGATGAATGGGAATATAAAAACAAATATGCTTGTGCTAAAGGCTCAACTTGTCATGAATATGCACAACACTTATGGAGTGGCGACGAATGGGATTTTGAAGAATTTGATGGAAGTAGAGATTTTGAAATCGATGTTGATACAATAATGCAACAAGCAAGAAGATTTAATTGTGATTATAAAGACAGATTAGAACACCTAGCAGATGAATATGTAATTGGTAGTGAAGAATATAATATAGCAAGTGCTATTGACCATTTATTTATTAATAAATTAACTGGTGGACTTGTATTAGTAGACTACAAAACAAATAGTGATATTCACAAAAACGAAAAATATGCAAAAAATATGAAAGTACCTTTATCACATTTAAAGGATTTTACATTAAATCACTACTATATTCAGTTATCTATTTACAAATACCTAGTTGAAAAATACACAAACTTGAAAATTGAAGAAATGTTTATAGTATATATGAGTGAAAACATCGACAATTATGAAATTATAGAAATACCTTATTTAGAAAAAGAAGTAGAAATGATATTAGAAAATAGGAGGATTAAAAATATGAAAAGTGTACCAGTATTATTAATTGGAAAGTCTGGCTCTGGTAAGTCAGCAAGTTTAAGAAATTTTAAAAAAGACGAGATTGCAATTGCAAATGTGCTTGGCAAACCACTACCATTTAAAAGCGATTTAGAAGCACCAAAAGTTGATGATTATAATGTTATATTAAAAGCTATTGAAAAAACTGATAAAAAAGTTATTGTGATAGATGACGCTAATTACCTTATTACGAATGAATTTATGAATAAATCAAGTGTTAAAGGTTTTGACAAATATAACGAAATGGGAAACAACTTTTTTAATCTTATTAATGGTATTAAAAATGTTGAAGGTGGTAAGACAGTTTATTTAATAATGCACGAAGATACTGATGACGAAGGAAATGTAAAACCAAAAACAATTGGTAAATTATTAGACGATAAAGTAAATATTCAAGGTATGTTCACAATTTGCATTAGAGCAATGTTTGACAATGGCAATTATATATTTAGATTAAAAACAAATGGTCAGGATTGTGTTAAAACACCAATAGGGTTATTTGAAGAAGAACAAATTGAAAATGATTTAAAATTAGTTGATGAAAAGATAAGAGAATATTATGAATTAGACAAGGAGAAGAAATAATGCAAGAATTAATTATAATATGTGCTACAATTATTACTTGTATTTTGATTATATCAAGTACAATTAAGCAAGTTGTAACAAGACCACATATTGTTGTTGATATTGATAAAGACAATATAATGAAAAAAATAAAAGAAATAGAAGAAAGTGAGGAAAATTAATATGTTAAAAAAACCAAGTAATTATGATGAAATAGAGGTAAATATGGATTTTATTCCAATAGAATTAGGAGGACACAAAGGCGTTATAATGAACGCCGAAGAATACACAAGTGATGTAAGTGGCAATACTTCACTTAAAATTAGCGTAGATACTGCAAAGGATGATAAACAACCTAATTATTATAGTGATCTATACAAAAGTGATACAAGAGAAGATAAAAAGTGGTCAAATTCAGCTATTAAATATGTATCATTAAAAGAGGACGAGAATTGTGTTCGTATGTTAAAAGCATTTATTACTTCAGTTGAAAATTCAAACGCAGGATATACATTTGACTGGAAAAAAGAAGTTAGTCAATTAAAAGGTAAAAGTATTGGACTTGTATTTGGACTAGAAGAATATACCGCACAGGATGGTAAAATTAAAACAATTGCAAAATTAAATCAATTTAGAAGTATTGACAAAGTTGATAATGTAAAGATTCCAAAGGTTAAATTAATAGATGGATCATTTGTAGAATATGAAGATTATAATAAAAATTACACTGAATCTGATACAACTACAAGTGATGATATAATAGAAATACCTGATAGTGAATTGCCATTTTAATTTTAAAAAAATGTAAAGACAATGTAAAATTGTCTTTTTTTATTAAAATAATTTGACTTGGTATTAAATAGGTGTTATAATGGCATTAATGTAAAGGAGGTAAAGATATGGAGAATCCTATTTTAGTTTATCAAAAAAATGCTGATAAAACTACACATAAAATGATTATTCCAAAGTTCATTATTGAAAAATGGGGTAACCAATTTTATATGGAAATATACAAAGATAAGTTGATTTTGAAACCAGTAAAGAAGGGAGAATAATTTAAAAATGAATGACATAAAGGGCTTTACTTTTTATAAAAGTTATTACGAAAGTTTAAAAAATTTGAAAAAAAATGACAAAAATGAGTTAATAAATGCAATTTTTGAATACGTTTTTGAAGAAAAAATGCCAAATTTTAATGGAATTAAAAAAACAATTTGGACACTAATCGAGCCTAATTTGAATACATCAAAAAATCGTTCAAACCCCAATGCTGGTGCGCCTTATGGTAATTCTAATGCTAGTAAAGAAAAACAATCAAAAAACAATCAAAAAACAATCAATGACCTCTATGATAAGGATAAGGATAAAGATAAGGATAAAGAGAGAGAGAATAAGAGAGAGAAGATTGTTGCTAACGCAACCCCTCCCACACTCGCTGAAATTATTTCTTATGCAAATGAGTTAAATATCAATGATGAAAAATATTGTAAAAAATTTTACAATTATTATGATGGATTAGATTGGATTAATGGAACAGGTCAAAAAATAAAAAATTGGAAATCAATTTTTAGAAATTGGATTGAAAAAGATAATATTCAAGAAAAGCAAGAGAATAAAAAGAATTATTTATAGGAGGTAATACTATATGGAGGTAAATGAAAACAAGCGAATCGAGAACGAGAACGAATACCTTGCGTTGTTGCTAAATAAAAACAAAGTAATAGATGTAACAAAGATAGAACCAAAGTATTTGTATGATAGCAAAAATAAAGTGTTGTTAGATAGTATTATCAAGTGTTATAAAAAATATGGGGTTACTGATATAAATAAAATGCTCGAGATAAATCCAAGTTTGAGCATTGATCGTTTTGCTGAAGTGTTTACTGATACAATTGTTTATGATACTAATTGGCAAGAACATTTAAGAATATTTGAAGAAACAATTGTGAAGTATTACAAAATTGATGTTATTAAAACGTACAACAAGAAATTAGAAAACAACCAAAGTGATAGTGGTTATGATAATTATGTTGAAAATATTAAAAAGTTGGATGATATAATTATTTCACATGAAATTAAAACAATTAATGAAGAAGAATTGTTAAATAATATTGATGACAATAAAACAATTATTGCTTTGAATAATTATAATAAATTGAGCAGGTATTTAAAATTAGTACAAAATGATTTTATGATTATTGGTGCTATGACTGGAACAGGTAAGTCAGGGTTTATGTTGAATCTTATGAGTGACTTAATGTTTAGATATCAGTGTGTGTATTTTAATTTGGAAATGAGTAAAAGCACAATTTATAAAAGATTGATTTCAATTAATTCAGGTGTTCCATTGGACGCTATAAATGAACCAACAGAATATCAAAGGCAATTAATTAAAAATGCTATCAATGATATTGTCAGAGATAATATTTACATAGACCATAAGGCAAATGATATAAAAGAAATCAAAAATATTATTAGCAGAATAAAGAAACCAGATAGGCACACAATAGTATTTATTGACCATTTAGGATTATGTAGATGTGATAATAGCAAAAGCTTGTACGAACAAGCTACTGAAGTTGCAAAAGAATTAAGACAAATATGTTTGAATTATGATTGCACAATTATATCAGCAAGTCAATTAAATAGGTCAGCTTATTCAAGTGATAGTTTGAGTTTGTCAATGCTTAAAGATTCAGGCGAGTTAGAAAATAGTGCGAGTAAGGTTGTATTGCTTTCAAGAAGTAAGGAAGATAAAAATAACATGGATAACACAAATTGCAAAATGGATCTTGATATTGTTAAAAATCGTGATGGCATTTTAGGAAGTATCAGGTTGAAATATGATAAAACAAAACAAATATTTACAGAACTTAACGACTTTTGACAAATAAATTGTAAAGTTGTAAAAAAATAATTGCAAAACATTGAAATTGAATTAATAGTGTGGTAATATTAAATCATAGAAAAGAGGTAATGAGAAATGAGAAAAGTGAATTTTGTTAATTTAGTAAAATTAATGGCTATGGGGATTTGTATTGTAATATTATTAAAAGATTTTGTAAATATTTTTGGAGGGGTAATATCTGGCGTATCAGTTGGTTTAACTTGGTATGGTGTTATTGTAGATACTATGTTGTTAATACTAGGTTCAATGATTTACGAAGATTTATTTGGTGAGTAATATGGGAAGTATTTTTAATAATAGCTATGAAAAAAGAGGCAATATATCTTATGCAGATAGATGTAAATTAGAATCAGAAATGGCAAATTTAAAAGTAACTTGCAAATGTGGGCATAAAGAAATAATGCCTGTGTATGTTGATAAAACTAGATGTAGTCACTGCAATAGAACGTTGTACAATAATACAAAAGCATATTTTAAATACAAAATGAGAAAGGAATTAGAAAATGGTAAAAAAGAAAAAGAAAAAAAATAGAACGCAAGAACAAGAAACAATATTTAATTTTGTGCTAGTCTTGTTTGGTAGTGTGTTAGTAATACTAGGGTTTATATTGTTATTCAATCTTGGTGGTGTGGATGAAGCAGTAAATTGCAAAAAAGAAAAAGGACATTGGTGTTATAAACATGAATTAGAAAAAGTGGAGGACAAATGAAAAAAGAAGAGTTAGAAAAAGAATTAACAAGAGCGGTATGTAAATTATTACAAATCAAAGGTTATTGTATTAATTTAAAAAATGCAAAACATTTTGATAAGCAACAAGCTATTGAATATATTTTAAAAATAATTGATGGAAGGGGTGATTAATATGTATCTAGAAGAAGAATTGTATGATAAAATAAAAAAAGAAACTACTACTGATTATGAAGGATTTTTAACTGACAACATGGATTATCTAATAACAGTTGAAACTACTAAAGGTATGTTAGAAGATTTATTATGTGAGGTTTATCATTGGAAAGAACAATACGAAGATTTGAAACAAGACATGTATCAAAATTATAAATTTGTTGGTGATGAACCTGATAATAATTAAATATAGTCAAATTTCTTGAATAAAGGCACTTTTTAGAAGAGTTTCTATAAAGTAGGTATTATTTATCATTTTTGATAAAAAATTAAAAATAGGGGTGTTAAATAAAGAATAGGAGGTATATATGTATTTTATAAATATTTTTGACACAACAACAGGTAAGGACTGGCGAGAAGAATTTGATAGTTATTATTTATTTGCTAAAAGGGTGATTAAACTTAAATATAGTAAAAAATTAATAATTATTGGTAGAAGTTTATTAGAAAATGAGATGTATTAGGAGAAATTATGAAATTATATAGCGAAAGTAAAGATTACAAATTATATCAAGGTTCTATGTTAGATATGTTAGAAGTAATAGAACCTAACTCAATAGATTCAATAGTGTGCGATCCACCTTATGAGCTTAACTTTATGGGTAAAGGATGGGATAATTCAGGTATAGCATTTCAACCAAATACTTGGAAGAAATGTTATGAAGTATTAAAACCAGGAGGATACCTATTAGCATTTGGTGGTAGCAGAACATTTCATAGAATTGCTTGTGCTATTGAAGATGCAGGATTTGAAATAAGAAATACTATTATGTGGTTATATGGTAGTGGATTTCCTAAATCACAAAATATAGGAAAAATGTATGATAAAAAAATGGGAAATGAAAGAGAAATAGTTGGTGAAACAAAAATAGGCAAAACTTCATTAGGTGATGGTTCGGGATGGGATACTTCACAAAACATGAAAGATTTAAAAGCAACAGGTAAGTTAGACATAACAAAAGGAACTTCAAAATTTGAAGGTTGGGGTTCTGCTCTCAAACCTAGTTATGAACCAATTATAGTAGCAAGAAAACCATTTAAAGGAAGTTTAGTAGATAATGTTATCGAAAATGGTGTAGGGGGAATAAATATTGATGAGTGTAGAGTTGGAACTGAAATAATAACACAATTACAAAAAGATATGAAACCATATAATAATAATAAAATGGGAGTAGGATATTCTACACAAATGACAGGAATAACAACACAAACAATAGGTAGATTTCCAGCAAATACAATATTAACTTATGATGAAGAAGAATTTGACACAGAAAGTTGGTTAAGATACTTCTATTGTGCTAAAGCAAGTAAGAAAGATAGAGATGAGGGTTTAGATACTTTTAATCAAGAAAAAGTAAATGATGGCAGACAAACACCAATAGACAATGCTTTTCAAAGAGGAGAAACATTAAGAAAAAATACACACCCGACTGTCAAACCAACTGAACTTATGCAATATCTAGTAAGATTAGTTAGTCCAGATGGTGCAACAATACTTGATCCATTTAATGGCAGTGGTAGTACAGGTAAAGCAGTTATGTATGAAAATAAAGAAAGAAATAAAAATTATAAATACATTGGAATAGAACTTACTGAAGAATACTTACCAATAGCAAAAGCAAGAATAGAATATATATGTAATTTAAAAAAAGAAGAAGTAAAAGAAATGCAAATGAGTATATTTGATTTAGGTGAATCAAATGAATAACATAATAATAGTAGACACTCGAGAAAAAGGACATAAATCAATTATTAAATATTTTGAAGATAACAAAATTGATTATATAACAAGTAAACTTGATTATGGCGATTATAAACTATATAAAAATAATTCAGTTGTAATTGATAGAAAAAATAATTTATTAGAACTAGCAGGAAATTTATGTCACACATTAGAACATCAAAGAATTAATCGTGAAATAGCAAGAGCCAAAGAAGATGGGTGCAAAGATTTTATATTTCTTATAGCTGAATCTAAAATTAAATCACTTGAAGATATTAAAAATTGGAGTTCGCCACATACGAAAGTAAAAGGCGAAACTTTATTAAAAATAATGGTTACTATGAAAAATAAATATGGTGTTAGGTTTATAATATGCCCTAGACGAGAGATGCCTAAAAAAATAATTGAACTACTAAAAAAGGAAGGAGAATAATTATGGATAAAGAATTTGTATTAGTTAGTCAAGGAATAGAAATTATGAGAACTAAATCGCAAGAAAATGCAATTAATTATGTAAAAAAAGAAAATGATGAATGGTTTGATTATAAACAAAAATGTATAGATAATTATGAAGATTATGCAGATAATTATATTTATTTAGAAATAGAATATCCAGAAGAACAACTAATATATAAAAAAATAAATGAATTACAACAAAAATTTGATAATGCAAGCGATTATAAAAAAGAAGATTTATTATTAGACTTAAATTATATAGGTAAATTAATTAATGAATATCATTTTATGGAAAGATATAGAGATTTAATTTTATTATATCAAGAAACATTTGATGAACCATTATTTGCAAATATAAATGTAGAAAAAGGAGAATAGAATATGAAAATAACAATGTATGAATTATTAGGATTAGTTAAAGATGGTAAAGCACCAAAGAAAGTAAGATATAACGATGAAATATATGACACTGAAACTAGCAATAATTTTTCTTTAATGATATATGAAACAACAGGGAAAATGAGTGATGATGGCGAAGTGCAATTATTTCTAAATGAAGAAGTAGAAATCATAGAAGAAGAAAAGAAAATACCTGAAAAATTAATACCAACAGCATTAAGAGGTATAGATAATCTTGATGAAAAAATAGATGTAGCACATATTGATACTATTAGTGCTATTGAAACAATAAATGAAATAATAGATTATCTTAAAAGCAAAGGAGAATAAGTATGAAATTATTATCAAAAATGTTAGACAATTATTATAGTAATAAATTAGTACAATTTGTTGAAATGGAAATAATATCAAAATATATTGTAGATATAAAACAATTCAATCATAAAAATTATACAGAAATAAGCATTAAAAGAACACAATATAATGACAAACAATATATAGTAGTTTTTAGATTTAATAAACAAGATGCTTTTGAATTTATGTGTAGGCAACAAGAGTTAAGTAAAAAAGTATTAAATAATGCAAAAAAATATTTAGAAAGCAAAGGTGAGTAATAATGAATAAAGAAATAGAAAGAATATTAGGAACAAGTGGAAAATATATTACTTATGCAGAAAAAAGCTATGTATTAGATTACATAACAAACCTAAAACAAGAAAATGAAAGATTGAAAGAAGAATTATTAAGTAAACCTGATAATGAAATAACTTTAACAACAAAAGAAGGGCAAGAACTAACAATAATTCAAAGCAAAAGAATAGATATGCAAGAAACACTTAATAAATCATTAGAAGAAATGTATAAAAAATTAAATGATTACAAATCAAGAATAGATAAAGCAAATGAAGTATTAGAGAGCATACTTGTAATTAGTGATTGGGAACATAAAGGCAGATATAGACCAGTTAAAAACACTACTGCACAAGATGTTTATAAAACAATATGCAAATTATATGGAATATTAGAAACTCCATATAGAAGTGATTATGGTGCATTAACAGGTGGTGATGAAGAATGAAATTATTAAATGAAAAACAATATGATGAATTAGTAGAAGAATATCAAAAAGAACAAAAAACATTGTTGTTTGCATTAAAAAGTAATGAAGATAAAATTAGTTTTACTACAAATGAAATATTACAACAAATATTATATGAAAGAGAGCATTTTATAAAAAGACATAATTTTGTTCCTGAATATATAAAAATGCCTGATGATTTATGTAATTATTTATATACGCAATTAATTGAAAATAGTGTTATAGATATAGATAAACACGAAGATTATAATCCTAAAACCATTTATGGAATGAAAATAGAAACATATTTTGATTAGGAGAGTGAAATAACAAATGAATGATAGAATATATGATTATAAAATAAATAAAATACATTTATGGGAAAGATTATTATTGTTATTTAAAAGACCAACTTATATAGTTGATAGTGATGGACATATTAAATGTAAAATTGGTTATAAACATTTATTTGGTAAAACTTATATAATAAATGAGAATATTAGTGTTAAAAGAGGAAGTGAAATAACAAATGTTAAAAATAAAAATAATAAATACTAAAAAGAAAACTAATACTGATTTAAAAGAAATACATGAAAGACTTAATGAAATACAATATTTATTAAAATTTACTTATTCTAAAAAGAAAATTAGAAGAAAAGTTAAAGAAGTAATGCAATTAGTAGAAAAGGTAAGTGATGATAATGGCTAAAACTTGGTATGGACATCATATAGATACAATAAAAGGTGAAGATTATGTATTATTTAAAGATTATTTAGAATTAAACAAAGAATTAGAAAGATTAAATAATATAATAAATGAATTAGAAAAAACATTGGAATATGAAAAAAATGATTATAATGGAAATATAGATATTGAAACTCATAATATTGATAGTGAATTTTTAAGAGGAAATTCTTGGGAAGCAGATTATATTTTAAATAAATTAAAAGAATTAAAAGGTGAAACAAATGAAGGAAAAAATAATTAATATTACATCTAAATTAGTAATTATTATATGTATGATCTTAACAATTGATATTATATATTGTTGTTTATCTTCAATTTATCGTGATAACATTAATGTTATAATAGAAAGGGAAAGAGGTGAATAAAATGGGTGTTGGTGATTTATTATTATGGGGATTTCTTATATTTTGTGCTTATTCCTTACTAAATAAATTAATCAAATTATGGGAAATGAAAATAAAACATGACATTGATATAGAATCAACTTCATTAAAAATTGATAAAGACTTCAAAGACTTTAAATGTTCTGACTTTGAAGATGTATTTGAAGACATTAAAAAAGACTAATTTGTCTTTTTTTCTTTTTTGTGGTATAATTATCTTGTGATGTAATATCACGCAAAACCCCTTTTTATTCTTAGAGTAATAGGACACTTTTCTCATACATTACCTCCTATTATTCTTTTTTTATTTATTTACATTTACCACTTGCGTTTTATTTACATTTATATTATAATATTTAATGTAAAGGGGTGTTATTATGTTTGACAATATACCTACTATTTTTGATCCTAATTACACTTTTTGACACAGGTTTTTTGTGTCCTTTTTTATTTAGTTTTTCTTTTGATTCATATTTTATTCTTATCATTTTATCACTTTAACTAAATAACACCCACTTTACTAATAATAAAAAGGAGGCTTTTATGGAAAATCAAATTGACTTCAGCGAATGTGAATTTATTGACGAGGCAATGAAATACTACACTTATTTTGATTTTTGCAAGGAACGTAAAACCATCAAGCAACTATTCAATGTTTTAACCAAACAGGGTAAACGTTTCTATCTTTGGTATGTTTATGCCAATATTCACATGGATAACCAATACAAAAACGCAATTTGGGACTATCTTAACGGTTATGATGAGAACGCCGTTGAACTATTACGCATTAAAAGAAATTATCGTGTAAAGTAGCTTTTTGTCTATTTTACTTTTTTATGTTAAAATATATCGTATGAAAGAGGTGATTGTTATGCCTGTTAGAAAAGTTAAAGGTGGCTATCGTTATGGTCGTAAAGGTAAAGTTTACAAATCTCGTGCCAAAGCTGTAAAACAAGGTCAAGCTATCGCCATTTCTAAAAAGAAAAGAAGCAGGTGATAAAGTGGCAAAAATTGATGAATGGCTTGAACAAGATAAACTTATATTACTTGAAGGTTGGGCTAGAGATGGTTTGACTTATGAACAAATTTCAAATAATATGGGAATTGATACCTACTTTATGGGATTGGAGAAAAAAAGATTCCAATATTTCCAATGCTTTAAAAAAAGGTAGAGAAGTTGTAGATTTTGAAGTCGAAAACGCATTACTTAAAAATGCCTTAAGTGGTAATGTCACTGCACAAATATTTTGGCTTAAAAACAGAAAAAAAGATCAATGGCGTGAAAAGATAGAAACAAATGATGAAGAAAAAGAAATTCAAAATGCAAAAGATATTGTTGTTAAGATAAGGGAAATTGCTAATGAACAACGAAATTGAATTAAGTAGAAAACAATTAGAATATATAAATAATGCTAATCATAGATGGAATGGAAAAGTTGGAGCAACTCAATGTGGCAAAACTTATGTTGATACATTATTTGTTATTCCTGATAGAATAATAGAAAGAATAGGAAAAAAAGGTTTAAATTTTATTGTTGGCGTATCAAAAGAAACAATAACAAGAAATATAATAGAACCATTACAAGAAATATATGGAAATAAAGCAATAACAGATATTAATAGTAAAAATGTTTCTACAATGTTTGGAGAAAGAGTTTATTGTTTAGGTGCCGATAATGTAGGAAGAGTAGCAAAATTTAGAGGTGCAAGAGTTAAATATTTATATATAGATGAAGTATATGATATAAACAAAGAAGTATTTGAATTACTTAAATCTCGTTTATCTTTTGAATACTCTATGTGTGATTTTGCTGGTAACCCACAGTCACCAAGTCATTATGTAGAAGAGTTTATAAATAGTAATATTGATATATATTTGCAAAGATATACTATATTTGATAATCCATTTTTACCTAAAATATATGTTGATAATTTATGTAAAGAATATGAAGGTACAGTATATTACAATCGTTACATTTTAGGACAAGCATGTTCTGCTGAAGGTCTTATTTATACTAGATTTGCAAATGAACCATTAAAATATAAATGGACAGGCAAAAAAGAAGATGGAACTTACAATTTGCCAAGTGGCACAACAATTATAGGCATTGACTATGGTGGAACTAAATCAGGTCAAGCTTTTGTGTGTACTAGGATAAGTAGTGATTATAGAACTATAATTACATTAGGTAGTGAGAAACACATGGGCGACATTGATCCTGATGATTTAGAAGAATTAGAGATACAATTTGCCAAAAAGATGATGTTCAAGTATAATTGTGACATAGATTATATGTTGCCTGACAACGAAGAAGTTGTACTTATTCGTGGTCTTAAAAGGCGAGTACAGGAGGAGGGATGGAACACTATTGTTAGAGGTTGTGTAAAAGAGCCAATTAACGATAGAATTGATTGTGGAAGAACTATGATTTCTTATGGTATCTTATACTATATAGAAGAAGAATGTAAAACATTTGTGGACGCTTTGTCTAGTGCATTGTGGGATGACAATGCAAAAGAAGATACAAGACTTGACGATTTTACAACCGACATAGACACAGTGGACGCATGGGAATATTCATGGTGTCGATTTATTAGACAAATTAATGATATGATAAATCGCCGAAGATTAGAAGATTAAAGAAAGGAAAAAATTTATGTTAAAGAATTTATGGATGTGGATTTTGACAAATGTGTTCAAAGTTCAAACACAAACGACTGAAAAAGAAATTGAAGATAATTCTAAATATGCCAAAATTTATGAAAATATTGATGACATAAATTTTAATGCAATATTTAGTAATAAATTAGCAAATTACACAGTTAGTGATAGCACAATGAATATTGAAGGTGATAATCAAAGAGCGGAAATGCTTAATATGACAGGGACTTCAATGTGGAAAAAAGCCAAAAAGTTTATATCAATGGCGTTTGGTTATGGTGGTGTTATAATTGTGCCTTATGTAAAAGGTGGCAAGATATATTATAATTTAGTGCCACAAGACAGATTAACTATTGATTCAACTGATGGTGAGTTAATTACAGGTGCAACTGTATTAGCTGAAAAGAAAACAATAGGTGGCAATGTAAATAGTAAAGTATATTTACGTTGGACTAATTATCAAATACAAAATGGTAATATGGTTATTACACAACAATATAGTGATGATAAAGGAAATAAAATACCCGCACCAAGTTTTTGGCAAGATATACAAGAAGTTAGAACAATAACAAATGTTGATAGGGTTTTATTTGGTTATATTAAATCGCCAATTAATAACCGCAAGGCAAATGATAAGTATGGTGTGCCAATTACTTATGGTTGTGAAGCTACTATCCTTGAAATAAAAGAAACAATGAAACAAATGGTTAGAGAATATGAATTGAAAGAAGTGTTTGTTGGTGCTGATATTACTATGTTCGATGGTAAAAACGCTTTGCCAAAAAACGGACTATGGAAAAAAGTAGATAGTGGCAGGGATGACTTTTTTGAAGTATTTGACCCACAATTTAGAGATTATACTACAAGATTGCAAGAATTATATAAAAGATTAGAACACGAAGTTGGAACAAGTTATGGAATATTAAGTGAAGTTAATACACAAAATGCAACTGCAACAGAAATTAAAAAATCAATGTATGATACGTTCTGTATAACGGATGATATGAGGACTAACATTGAAAAAGGTATGGACGATTTCTTTTATGCTTGTAATGTATTAGCTAATGCTTTTAACTTATCACCACAAGGAGAATATACAATTGACTTTGACTGGTCTTATTCATTATTAGAAGATACACAAACAGAATGGTCACAAATGACATGGGCTGAAAGCAAAGGTATTATGAGCAAAGTTGAATTAAGACAATGGCTTAAACCTGATGAAACATTAGAAGAAAGTCAAAAAGCAATTGAAGAAATAGAAGAATCACAACCAAGTGTTGATGATATACTAGGAACTCGTGGGGGTGAAGAATAATGGCAAGATTTTATAGATTTGAAACAGTAGATATTCCTTTAAAATTAACGCCAGTTGGAGTGTTAGAAAATTATAGTAAAATTGTTGTATCAATAGCACAAGAAGGCATGGCTCAAATTAATAAAGATGAAAGTCAGTTGGGTATTGATGTTGAAAATGATATTATTACAATGTCTTTATCACAAGAAGAAACAGGTAAATTTGCAGGTGGCAATGGTAATAATCCTAGAAAAGCTACAATACAAGTAAATATTTATTACGAAAGCACTGAAAGAGATGTATCAACAACAGGTACAATTGATGTATATGATAATCTTTATAAAGAGGTGATTAGTAATGAATAATGATAGAACTGAAGAAATTACAATGAAAATATTAAGCAGTAATGAGCCAATAGATTTTGATGTTGTTGGTGGCTCTGGTACTAGCAATTATGAAAGATTAAGTAATAAGCCACATATTAATGGCGTTGAATTAATAGGAAATAAGACAAGCGAAGATTTAGGGTTGCAACCTGCTGGCGAATATTTAACAGAAGAAAGTGATCCAATATTTAGTGCTAGTCCAAGTGCTGAAATAACAAGCCAAGATATTAACAATTGGAATAATAAAAGTGATTTTAGCGGTGATTATGATGATTTAACTAATAAACCTGATATACCTAGTAATACAAGTGATTTAGTAAATAATAGTGGTTTTATTGATAATACAGTAAATAACTTGACAAATTATACATTAAAAACAAGTACAGGTTCATTGATAGATTTAGAGATAAATAGTTCTACTTATGTTGTAACATTATCATTAAAAGATATTGATGGAAATGTAATAAGTACAGATACAATTGATTTACCATTAGAAAGTGTTGTGGTTAGTGGTTCATTTGATAGCACAAATAAAAAAATAGTATTAACATTGCAAAATGGCAACACTGTTGATATTCCTGTGGGTGATTTAGTTGCTGGATTACAAACTGAAATAACAAGTAGTAATAAATTAGCAAGTGATTTAATTGATGATAGTAACAGTGGTAATAAATTTGTAACAACAAGTGAAAAGTCAACTTGGAACGCTAAATATGATAAACCAATAAGTGGAATACCCGCAACTGATTTAGCAAGTGGTGTAATACCTGACTTAACCAACTATGTAACAAAGACAGATTATGCTACTACAAGTACAGGTGGTGTAATTAAAACTAGTGGGTCTTATGGAAATGAATTAAGCAGTGGTGTATTAAGAGGAACAACAAGAACATATCAACAATATACAGATGGAAGCGATAGTACAATGATTTCAAAAGGTACACTTGAAAATGTAATAACAGGTAAAGACTTAACAACTAAATCTTATGTAGATGGCTTGGTAGGTGATATAGACACTGCATTAGATTCAATAAATGGTGAGGTGGTATCATGAGTACTGCTAATAAATTAACTTACCTAAACACAACAAAAGGTAAAATAAAAGATTCAATTAATCTAACAGGTGCAAATATAGGAACAAATGATACATTTAGAAGTTATGAAAAGAAATTAAAAGATGGGTTAGTTGATATAATTAATAATGGCACTGATACAGTGTATAACAACTTTCCAAAGGTAACAGGAACAGGCAGCAGTGTTACATTAAATAGTACATATCAAGCACCAATGAAAGTAGAGTTAAAGAGTAATACTTATCAAGGTAGTGATCCAACATCAAGTAGTCCTAAAGATATAGAAGTAGTAACAGGGTATAATAATATAACAATAGAAGATGAAAACGGAACAAATAGTCAAAGTTATGAAATCAATTTTGGTGCAGATAATTTATTAAATAATACTGCAACTACATCAACAATAAATGGAATTACATTCACAGTTAATGATGATAAAACAATTACAGTAAATACAGGAAGTGGAACTTCAACTGCTCAAACAGATTTTACAATAGGATATGTAGACTTTAAGGCAAATACAACATATTTGCTAACTGGAGCTCCAGCAGGTTCAGGTAGTAATCATTACTTATCAATTAGAGGTTATGGAAATGATACAGGAGATGGTAGAGATTATACTCCAACTGAAGATATAACTAAAGAAATATTTTTAAGAATTAAATCAGGAATATCAGTTAATAATGTAGTTATTAAGCCTATGGTTGTAAAAGGAACTTATAAGTATGATTATGTACCTTATGGAGTAAAACCAATAGAAATGTGTAAAATACCAAATACAGAGTATGAAGATGAGATAAGGTGTAGTACAGGAAAGAATTTGTTTGATAAAGAAAATATAGAAACAGGAAAATATTATACATCAAACACAATTTCTACTAGTCAAAATTGGGTAATAACACAAATACCTGTAAAAACTAATACAAATTATTATTTAAGTGGTAATAATTATAATAATACAACTGCAAGGATAGTTTTATTAAATGGTTCAAAAAATGTAATAAGTGATGTTGGTGGTTATAAAGATGTAAAATTAATTACAACTAATTCAAATACTGCATATATAGGTTTATCTATTGCTAATTATAGTGATGGAAGTGATTTAAATAGCATTCAATTAGAGCAAAATAATCAAGCAACAGATTATGAACCTTATGGAATAGGTGTATGGTATAAGTATGGTAAGATTGGTAAGGTTGTGTTGAATGGTAGTGAGCAAGGTTGGAGTTATAATAGTGATAATGTGTTTTTTGGACTTAATGGTTACATAAATGATTATCTATATAGTGATGGTAATATTACATATTGTTGTGATAAATATAAACCAATAGCACAAACTTCTCAAGATACAGCATTTAAAAGTGCTGCTGCAAATTATAATTTTAATTTTAGAAGTACATCAAGTAGATTAAGAATAAAAAATACTAATTATTCTGACGCAAATACTTTTAAAACTGATTTAGGAACAAATCCAATAACATTATATTATGTACTTGCAACACCAACTGCAACAATTCTAGATACTGAACTACAAAACCAACTAAACAACTTAAAAGGAGCTAATTCATATTCAGGACAAACAAACATTACTGCTGAATATATAACAGGTAATCAACCTTTTATTATGAATTTGGTGGCTTTAAAGGATGAATAGGAGGAAATATGAAAGTAGAAATCAAAACAAATAATAAAGGCAATTGTGAATATTTTAAAATAAATGGTCAAGAATATGGCACAGGGATTTATGAATTAAATATAAAAATAAGTGCTAGTGAAAAACCTGAAATTATAATAAAAGCCAAAACTGATGAATTTATTTTAGATAGTGAAGAAACAAAATTATATTTAGAAAAGAAAGAAAAAAATGAAGAATAGGAGGTTATCCTATGATTAGTGAGGAACAAATAGATTTATTAGTTGAAAGACTTATAAGAAGAATAGAAAAGGCAAATGAATATTTTTTTAAAAAAATAGGTGCAAGTGTGGGAAGAATAAGAGAACTTACTCCCACACAAGCACAACAACTTGTAAATATTCTTAAATATGGTGGCAATTATGAAGATATTATGCAAGAATTAGCAAAGTACACTAATTTGAATATACAAGAAATAGACGATATATTCTATAATTATGCAAAAAAAGACCAGCTATTTTATCGAAAGTTCTATGAATATAGAAATATACCTTTTACACCTTTTGATCGTAATTACGCCCTTAAAACGCAAACAATGGCGTTTGCTAATTTAGTTAAAAATGAAATGTATAATTATACTAGGCAAAATGTGTTGGGCTATGCTATAAAAGACTTGCAAGGTGTAACAAGATTTATGGGGTTAAGAGAAACATATAATTATGTGCTTGATGAAGCATTGTTAAATGTTAGTCAAGGCAAAGACACATTTGATAGTGCTATGTCAAGAATAATGAAGGAAATCGGCGGTAGTGGACTTAAAACATTAGAATATCAAAGTGGAAGACATATTAGATTAGATAGTGCAGTTAGAACACATTTAAAAGATAATTTACAGGCGTTACATAATGAATTGCAAGATATATATGGCAAGGAATTTGGTGCTGATGGTGTAGAAATATCAGTGCATGGAAATCCAGCACCAGACCACGAATTAGTACAAGGTAGGCAATTTAATAATGAAGAATTTGATAGATTGCAAAGTGGGTTAAGTGCAAAAGATTATAAAGGCAATACTTATACATTGGATCACGACAATAAAAATGGCTATCGACCTATTTCAACAATGAATTGTTACCATTATATATTTAATATTGTACTTGGTGTAAGTGAACCATCTTATAATGATAAACAATTAAATGAAATAATAAATAATAATAAAATTGGTTTTGATTTTGATGGCAACCATTATACAATGTATGAAGGAACACAAATGCAACGTGCATTAGAACGAAAGATAAGAGAACAAAAAGATATTCAAATACTTGCTAAAAATAGTAATAACAAAAAATTAATTGATGAGTCACAAAAGAATATTACAATATTAACAAATAAATATAAAGAATTAAGTAATATATCAGGACTACCAACTAAAATGAAAAGATTAACAGTTAGTGGTTATAGAAGAAAGAAGGTAAAATGATGTATAGATTATATGGAAATATAAACGGGTGGAAATTATTAGAGGTAGTAGAAGATAATGAATTAGAATTAATAAGAACAATGCTAGAATATGTAAAAAATTATATGAGAGCAGAGTTTATAATAATAAAACATGAAAACAATATGGATATACCATATAAAAGCATACAAACAGAACAGGAATTAATAGAATATATAGAAGAATATGAAGAAAGGAATAAAAATGTCAGTTCATTTAGAAGTAGAAAAATATAATCATTTAGGTTATATGTTAAATATATATAAATTTTACAAAGATTATAAAACAAAGGATGAAATGATAGAACAACTTATATTAGATTTAGAACAATTAAAAGCAAATTTAATTGATGAACAATATAAAAGACTTGTATTAAAAAAATAATATGATATAATTAAATTACGGGCAATACATTTAAACTGGTATAAACCACGAAGGAGAAAACCACCTCCTTACCGTATGGCTAGGCAGTGGTGTTTAGCATGGATAGTCCTAGCGAGTAATGTGGTTTTGTGTATTGCCTTATGGAACATGGTAACATGTTCTTTTATTTGATTAAAATGCTAAAAAATGTTAAAATTAATATAAGAAGGAGGCAATGTATGATATATATATTTATTGTTATGATATTTTGTATTATTGCATTTTTATTTGGTGTATTAAAAGCATTGACAGATTTATCTAAAAGAATCGATAAAATAGAAGAAAAAATAAATAAATGATAATTTGTAAAATATTCTAGTATATGATATAATTCAAATGGTAAGAGTTTGAAAGGAAAAGCAACAATGGTAAACGAAATTATGATGAAAATAATTTTAACTATCGTTGGTTTTTTTGTAACTGGGTTGCTAGGATACTTGACTGCAAAGGTAAAAGAATATAGAAAAAAAGATAATACACAACAAGAAGCTCTTAAATGTCTTTTAAGAAGTAATATTACCAGCAAATACTATGTATATAGTGAACTTGGTGAAATACCACGATACGAGAAAGAAAATTTAACTTATATGTATGAACAATATAAAAATATGAATGGTAATAGTTATGTTGATGAACTTATGATAGAAATTAATACTTTACCATTAAAAAAATAAGGGGGTGTAATAATGGAAAATGAAAGTTTTGCAAGAGAAATATTGCAAGATTACAAAAAAGCAAACAAAAGACAATTTATTATTATTCTAGTAATATTAGCATTATGGGTTGGAACACTCGGCTATTTGATATACACGTTAAATGATATTGGTGTTGAAACAACTACAACAACTGAAACTTATGAAATGACACAAGATGTTGACAATGTTGATACTATTAATGGTGACATAGTTAATAGAGGTAAATAATGGGAAGAATAAAACAAAAAGTAAGATACACAAAAACTACTACTACTAAAAAGAAATATCGCAAATCAAAAAGAAAGTAGTTTTATGAAATTCTTTGAGTTTAATAAAACTGATTATGATTACATTGTCAAAGAATGCATGTTAGATGAAGAATATCAAAAATTATTAGAATATAAAATAAAAGGTTATAGTATTATTAAAATGGCTGATTTGCTAGGTGTTAGTGAAGCAACTATTAGTGTTATGGTTAGCAAATTAAAAAAGAAAATTAAAAGAATTATATAATTTTTTTATAAGAAGTTAATAATATAAACTTCTTTTTTTGTGGCATAATTAAGACAACGAAAGGAGAGATAAGCAATGAATTGTAGTAAAACACGTTTATTGTATGCTCTCCTTTTGTTTATTTAAAAGGAAGTGAAATAAATGTATAACAATCCATATATGATGAATTACAACCCTAATATTGGGCAAATTAGTTTAAATGAAAAAATAGATAATGAAATAGCAAAATTACAACAAATGAAAGAACAAATGAAAAATAATAATAATCAACAACCTGCAATAAACCAAACATTTCAATTAGCACCTAATAATAGTCATACAATGAGATATGCAAATACCATTGAAGATGTAGAAAGAGAATCAGTTTATTTTGACACACCATTTTTAGTAAAG
>Ga0265298_10001361_pt1 | contig 36152 bp, 35 predicted proteins | sample AusTroGonzalo_MG_3_FD_193486 | JGI IMG/M metagenome (GOLD analysis project Ga0265298, IMG submission 193486) | Bovine rumen microbial communities from tropical cattle in Woodstock, Queensland, Australia - Gonzalo_01 | ecosystem: Host-associated > Mammals > Digestive system > Stomach > Rumen ...
GATAATCATCACTGCCACTGCCAATGAGAGCATACTGGTAAGCCGAGTCGATCAGCATCACACGATAGTCAGCATAAAACGGCCCGAAGAACGACACTCGGAGCAAAGCCGGTGTCTCCGTCAGTTTCCCTTTGCCCTTCGCCTCCTTCGGTTTTCCATCCTTGATGCCAGTATTCAGCACCTCGATCCTACCGTCCTCCAGAAGCGTATATCTGGCCTTTGTCTGCTCCATGCCCCGTTCAAACCGATGGTCGAACCGCGCAATCTCATACCAATCACCCAGATAGCGGTTCAGGTCAAGTGTATCCACCACCGAGTTATCCACCGTCAGTTCCCCTCCACACGCAGTCATCAACACTGCCATCACCACAAAACCAAATAATTTCTTCATACTCCCAAAAATTCCTTCATGACATCATATGGAATCATAATAAGCCATCTTCTCTGCTCACTGCGATACTCACAGGAATCTTATTCTTCTACAATTTCTAGATTCTTATGAAAATGAATCATCTTTACAATGCGAACTTTGAAAGGTCAAGTTTAGCCAGTTTATCCATTGCTTGTTGTAAAGATTGGTTTTGGAGAGCATCCACCCGAAACACTTTTATGTCATGGTCTAACTCCTCCAAATCCGCTATCTGCTGACGCAAACGGACAGTGGTGAAGCCAAACGCATACGCCGATCAAACGACCGTCTTCCAATTCGACCAATTCTCCGAGATATTACTGCTGTCTGACACATTTTCCTACCCTTTCTTTTTTATTCCGATGCAAAATTACAGATTTCTTCTCAAACTTCCAAGAAAAAAACATTTTTTCTATTGTCATTCACCCTCTCAGCCTTCATCTTCCCTGCATTCATCACCTTCCTATTCGCCTTCAGCCAATTCAGCATATCATGCTCCTCAATCCGATGCCTCGACGGATTCCTATGGTTCTCCTCCAGGAACCCCATCACTTCATTGTATCTCACTATCCAGCGTTTGTCCTGCGTCATATCTATCATCTGTCTCTAGTCGGTTCCCAACAGGGGAGTGTTCTTGTCAATTATCTCATCAGGATATGTTTTCTTAAATGCAGAATCCTTATATTCGCCAAAGCCCCTTGGCTTTCCTTTTACTAATAGCTCTGGCCGAAGATTATTTAACATCGCATATCGTTCTATCAAAGGTTTTAGTTTTTGTGTCCCATATGATAAGCCATTATAATACAACCAAACAAGTTCATACCTTGACAACATCGCCCTCAGCATAGCCGTATATTCATACTTCTCATCAAAATCTGTTATAACCTTTGAATCATTTACAAACTTCAGTATTCTATAAAGCAACCGGAAGTAATGGTCAAAATATTTTGGCACTTCCGATTTTTTATATCCTTCAATGCCATTACGGAATATAATGGTATACATACTCAAATGAGCAAAATCATTAAAACTTTGCTCTATTTGCTCATTCTTCATATAAGTTTTCTCAAAACAATCCCGACCTTCTCCACCATAGAATTCTTTAGAAACCTTCAAATTATTTACAACCTCTTGAAACTGGCTTAACATATTAAAAAAAGTACTTTCAAACCGCTGAATTTTCAGAGTCTCGTTTTGTTTTTCAAACTCTGCGGTCTGTTCCTCCATCTCCTGTCTGGTTAGCTCTAGTTCCTTTCTGTTAAGCTCCAGGTCTCTCCTCTGATAATGTAAATCCCTTCTTTGCAATTTCAAATCATGTCTTTGCAAGATAATAGTATATATGAGTCCTGCGAAAGCCAGGCCTGAAAACAATGCGTTCACTGCACCAAATTGATCACCAAAAGTTCCTCTAGCCTCTTTGCTATAAGGCAGAAAAATCAGACAGAGATTGCCTAAAAATAATGTCAGCACAATGATAAGCATTGTGAAAAACAAATTGTTTTTTAGCCAAACGATCCTTCTCTTATCGGAATATTTTATCATGACTTACTTTTTTATTTGTCTCTTCTTAAACTTTGTCAGCGGTTTTGTTTTCTCGGAAACTAATTCAAAATCTTTAGAATTCACCTTCATCCGAGTAAAATCTTTAGTTCTCATATCGAAGATTAAATACGGAAATGTTTCATATCTTCTTAATGGCCGTCCATAATAATATATTCTATCCGTTTCTGGATAGTAAAAACCGATAGGAAGAACATTCATATATGGATACACTTTTATCATCTGCAAATGGCCACCTACCGTTTCTATCGTACCGTCGTTTATGTACTCTGTCAAGACATCCAAAGGTTCGTATCCAAAAGTATCACCTTTCATTAAGCCAGCTTTCTCAAATGCTTTATGGATTTTATACCTTACTTGCGGAATAAGTTCATAATCGCCAATGACTGCTACGGGCTGACCCATGATGGAATTTGCAGGTTTTGCTATCATTTTCTTTAAACCATTATCAAATTCAATTGTATAAAGAAGAGACTGCTTTTTCTTGCATGAGTACCCTGCAAGAATCATTGAGAAATCAGGCCCTATCCTGTCATTCTCTTGAACTTCTTTCTCGTGGAACAGACAACTATTGATTACATCCTCTACCAGATGAACAAAATGAAGAAAGTCGTATGCTCGGTCTCTGATAGGGCCATTTATCTCTACTGCGTGATTTATATGTTCAACCAAGGGCATTGTATAACCCGTATTGCCTGCACATGCAATAGCACAGTCTTTTCTAGAAATAGGAAACAGTTTTGGTGCTACTGGCAGACGTGAACCTCCTCCAGTGAACATACTGTCAGCAGCGAGGCATATTTCCTCTGTTTCCTTCATTTTTCGTATCCAACCTACACAAAGAGTCATATATTTATTAATTTGTGGTCCCGCCAGGATTTGCACCTAGATCTCTCCTTAAAATCTTATAGTTCTCTCTATAAGATATTAAGAAGGAGGCTCTAACTATTAAGCTACAAGACCTAATTTCACGTCCGCCTTTCTCACATCAACAGCTCGCAGTCTAATCCGTCAGCCAAAACCAACCCTTCCCTCATCAGATTCAATAGCCTTTACATAGAAAATCTTTCAAAAAAGATACTGGTGTGCATATCCTTCATCCAGTTTATAGTGTTAAGACTCAGACAGTTAGTTTCTCAATACCTCCCCAATCCACTTATAATCTCTGTCTTATGATTTGGTTTCCAAAATGGGTGCTTTCCATCAAGATTGTATACGAAATCAATAAGCGAGAAATCATTTTTGTAACTAAAGACATGCTGGGTAGCATACATATATCTCAGGAAGTTCTGCCTCCGAACTTCTTTATTACTGGCCTCTACAAAGGCACCATCCAATTCCACTTTATCCTTAAAATAGGCTCTGTCATATATTGATAGTGCAAGGCTGGGGGACAGCGGCATCGTTAATTCACCTCCATATTGTGCTAACCCCATATACATAGGGCTTACATTTTTCAGGTGCGGAGAAACCACAATTGGAAAATCAGAAGTATAGAAGTCATTTTCCTTGCTTATCATGAATACAAAAATATTATTAGCAATTGCATTGGCGAAAGTCATCAATGTTTCATTATCCAGATAAGACAGATTAGCATGAAGTGCAGGCTTTTCACATTTAACTCCTACTTCCAACTTCCGAAAATCCTCATTACCAGTCTGCACTGCCATTATCTCTTTTATCATGTCAATACTAGCACGTTCCATCCTGATGTAGTCATCTACCATAACATCGCCAATCTGCGGCATTCGAAAATACTGAGTTAGAATATGAAGAGCAAATTCCCGTTTTTCAAGGAATTGAAGTCGATAATGGTCTTTCCCTGTCACCCAATCTTCCTTAATCTCATCAACCTGTGCCAAGAACCGAGCATATAACGGCTCAACACCATGAGCAAAATGATCCGTCTCTATAGTAAAACGGTTTATCACACCATCCCCTCTCTCATTACTTTCTTTGACATACTCTTCCGACATGGTGTATAAATCATCCTCACAGCATACAGACATTAGCGATGCATTGTATTTCTTACAATGTATCTTGTCGTAAGTATGAATACTCCTCTTATTATCAGAGAATCGTTTCAAATAACACCTAGGAATATAATGCTGCCTCATTATCAATACCCCCAATCTATCTTCTCAAACTCTTCCCATAACTTCTTTGCTGTCTCAGGCTCTACAGAATGAACATATCTAATCCTTCCAGCTAGCCATTCTTTTCCAAAAGCTTTACCCGGAGCAATCCTGTGAAAATGTTCACGTCCACCATATTTCAAACAGAAATGTATATGTCGTTTGATATCTTTCTTGTAACGACCTGGCACTCTCACATGGTCATCTACAAGTAATCCTGTCACTATCTGACGATTACCCTCATGGAGCAATTCAGTTTTCTCTTCCTTCAATCGGAAGCCTTCTGTTGCAACAATCTTCCTTATCAAACCAACTTTAGGCAATCTATCCTTTTCATCAGCAGAAAAGGTCATGTCATCAGCATAACGCGAGTAGTTAAACCCATGTTTGTTGGCCAATCCCATCATACGTTTATCCATTCTATTACAAATAATGTTGGCCAACCCTGGGCTCGTGGGAGCGCCCTGCACTAAGAACGGCTCTGATTTATGATACAGATTATCAAACAGTTTCTGCATTTCTTTCTGGTCTTCAAGTTGTTCATACTTGTAGTCCTCTATTTGGGCCGTACAAAGGTTTGCCAACCAAGCCGCGACGCCCTTATCATACCCCATTTTTTTGAAAGCCACATACACCTGTCTCACTCCGATAGACTCAAAGAAGTTGGCAATATCCACTTTCAAAATATACTTTCGCCCCTCGTGCATCTTGGCATTCTCCATAATAGTTCTGCCTTTTGCAAAAGCTGTCACATAGATTGGCTGCTCTATCATGTCCAGAATATTCTCTTTAATCCATGTCTGGACAGCTCGTAACTCACAATAGGGCGACATTATTCTTCGCAAGCCGCCATGTCTTTTCTTAATGGCGAAGTATTTATAGTAGCCGGAGGAAGACCTTACGAGCTTCTTCAAGTCTCGATGTTCCATATATAACAAGTATGACAAGTGCTGCTGGTCAAAAATAACCGGCAATCCTTTGCCATCTAACCCATCTGCATAACTCAGAGTCTCAGATATAAATTCATCCGAGTGGTTCTGTGCTCTAGCAGCTGTTAAATAATCGTTCCTCGGGAATCCCATAGTTCTTTGTCTTACTCAAAACTTCATCGCCGTAATCGGCGACTATTATGTCATGCTTCGAGCGTAGCGAAGGGGTATGACATAATAATCATGTAAAGTGGCTTTAACTCGTCTGCACCAAACGGGCGCAGGCTTCTGCTTTCGCAGACAGTGCTAATCCTAAGAACTTAGGAAATCCCTCGGAACGATTTGGGTACATAAACACTATTGACATTTTGCCTTGACATTTGTTTCGGAATGTCACGTTCTAGTATTCTGTCTCTCTTTCTTATCTCTTCGTATATGGTTGTGGCCTCTTGTGTCAAACCTCCTGCCTCATTAATCAAGCCTTTCTCCTTTCCAACTTTAACTATATCCTCCAAATCCTGCATATTGATGCCCAGCACCTGTGCTATATACAGGTCACTTCTATGGTGATACTTCTGTGCAACTATACTGATAAGCCTTAGCGACTCGGTTGTGTGATGCAAGCTCCAGTCTATATTAGGCATTTTCATCTTATGCATTGCAGACAACCAGAAGCCAGAACTTATCCTAAGCCTCCTTCCACGCTCTATCCTCGAATTAGCAAACCTCGGAAATATGGAATTCCACTTCTTGTCTGTTCCTGGAATCTCCATTTCATACCAAAGTATGGGTAAAGTATTGTTGGGTGTGGTATGTTCAAAACAAACCAAAGCCTGGCTATTTTTATAGCCCAAAGGCTTCAAATCTTCGTTCTTCCAATTCGGGCACAGCATTTCTCCTTTCTTGAAGCAGAAATCCCTAACCTGTTTCATGTTCTTCTCGTAGCCAAACACAGACCCTCTTCTTACAAAAGCCGGTTTGTTCAGAGTGCCAAATATAATAATACCACATTCCCTGTACAGATACTCGGCAGCCTTCTTCATATAGGCCACAGTCAATGCGCATATCGTAATGGATTTACCGTCGATGATAGCCTTCACATTCTTCTCATAGAACTTCTTGATAGATTCACCCGTACCAGAGAAATCGTCCAGTAAAGTTATCACAGCATTGTTCTTGATTTCTCCTAAGTTCTTCAGGTTAAGCAAAGACAACGTCTTTTCTGACAAAGCAAGTTTCTCTATCACCTTCTTGGCATGGTAAGCCATAACATGACCACTCTTCCCAATATTTCCAGAGGGCAAAATATACACATGCTCGTTAGGGTGTGCCTCTATAATCTTCTGGATGTAATATTCTAGCATCTCATCAATACTGTCCGACGAGAAATAAACCACCTTATCAAGCACATTCAAAGCCATAGCCCATTCGCTCTCATCGAAATTCCTGAGCCAGCGGAATACATCAAACTCTGTCACAGCATGACTGAATTTGAAGCATATACTTTCTATAGCCTGATTGTAGTCCATTTAATTTATTCTTTTGGAGGTGTTACATAAGATTCATACATATTCTTTGTTTCTTCAAGTCCGTATGAATCTAGTTCCTTATCTATCTCACGAAGCAACAACTTCACCTTATCTATGGTTGAAGATATTTTCTTCTCGTATTTTTTTATAAGCCATTTCAAGAGCAGTCTCAACTCAATGCATCTTTTCGCTACAAAGAACACACTATCGTTATCTTTTACCGCTATCCTTTTCATTTTGTCTTCAAAGTCATCCTTCTCCTTCATCGCCCGTTCATACAGAGGTTCCAAATCACAGTCTAAAGAGAACAAGCATTCTGGGAGGACACCTACCATTGCTACTGTATGCTCTCCAGTCACACTCTTCTCATACAACTCATTAGTTATCGTTAGCGATAAATCGTCCTTATCCACAAAACCACAATCAGATAGAGGCTTCACTACATTCATCATATAGTCTACCTTGTCATCCATGAAATGAGTTTCTCCTAGCACATCCTTTATCAAGCGATTCTTGAAGTATCCAACATCGCCAATCTTTATGAACGTCTCCCTAAGCCACTCATAGAACACTTCTTGGTGTACCGTAGCTGGTTTCATCCCCCACGCTGCATGGCACATCGTCACCATTTCGTCATCATCGGTTATAAAATGTCGATAATTCTTACACCTGAAATCATCATCCTGCGCACTATGAAGCATCAGCAAAGCCCCCAACCCCCTACACCATGTATTCTCGTCTGTCAGCAACGTCTTCATAACTCTGTCACTCTTCTCCCAAAAGTCAGCCTCAATCAACTCATTCATCAACATCACAGTCAATTTATAGCAAGGCTCTATGGTCTTATCGGTCTTTATGTCTAATAGCGTAGGGCGCAATTGTTTTAATACATCCACATATTCCGTCACAGACAATTTCAGCAGTAACTTTGCTGCAAAATATTGTCCGTAAACTCCATATGTATGACCTTCGCAACCGATATAGTCCATCAAATGTGTATTCCATGCTGTTACAATCTCCTCATATTTCATTCCTAACATCGGAGTCATATCAGCATGAACATAGGCTTTAAATGGTGTTTTGATATACCCAATGGGATACTCTGTATAATGCCCCTTTAAGATGAAGTCCTTCAACACACTCGTCCACTTCCTATCTGTCACCATACACTTGACCAATTGATTCAGTATATCTTCAACCTCGTCATCAGCTGTCGATGCTAAAAAATAGCCCAGTGTTGCCAATTTCTCGTATGTCTTCCACTCAATAATATCATCCAATATTGGTCTAACATCGCCTTTCTTTAACGCCTCTTTCTGTATTTCCAACCAAGAATAGAATCCTTTATCTGCAACTTTCTCAAAAACTCCAGCACACGTTGGTTTTCTTTCTGAATAGTCATAAATAGTCTCAATAATCTCTTTCTTTAACACCTCAGCAATATGAGCACTAACTTTCTCAAAGGCGAAATCCCCTATCTGAGTAACTAGTAGCGGTTGCTTGTTGGTAGCTCCTTGAAGTGAATTAGACAGCATGTAGGCTTCCACGTTTCCTTCGCCATAATCAAAGACCAAATAACGGTCATGCAGTGTATTATGCGTAATCGGCAAATCCTTCACGACCAATTTCATCGGCTCAAACATCCATGGGTTTTGTTTGATTCCCTCTACAATTTTGCTCTTTCGTTTTCTGTCTTCTCCTTCTTCCACTTTGCCCCCAGTTCCGTCAGGATTCGTTTTCAATTGGGTCTGTGTCAGCACTGTATATTCGCAGTTCACGTCTGCAGATGCTAAGAAATACATCGCTACATCCTCAAAATATGGGTCTTGCAAGAAAACAGACTTTGTACCCTTTGCTTTCTTCTTGAACCAACCCAAGAATGATAGCATACCCTGCTCTTCGGTTGCAGCATCCCATCCTTTTGGGAAGAATTCGTCATTCAACTTTATGTATTTCCTTTTTAATCTGCGATTAGATATTTTTTCTCCTATTGTGAACTGTTGTTTTTCTGAACGATCAAAGGTTTCTGCATCTTCCAAATCTTTTTCTTTCTTTCGGGGCATATTTTGCCTTATATCATCAAGCCACTTTGTTGATACTTTCATTTCATTTCCATACATACCCATCGTCACATTGATGCTTTTAAGCAAACAATACATGGTCTCTGTCAGCACAATGGATGCATCTTTGCGCTGCCGCCATATTTTAATATGGATTTTGTCAGGACAATTCTGTATGGGGTATGCCTTTTCTACATCACAAAGTTTCGTAACAGCAATTCTGTCAATAAAATCAATAACTGTCCTGTTATTCTCTGTGCAGACAATATTGATTATCAATCCATCGCCCACTTCCAATAATTCCTTATGGACTCTAATATGTTGATAAAAAGGTTTCCCTTTTTCCCAATTCAGTTCTATTAAAGGGTGACCTGCTTCATCCCTGTCTGGAACGATGACAATTTCTATATTCCCTACATGATCATACCTTTCGTCAAAGGGCAATCCCGTTTGCTTTTTAAGGTATGTTTCTATCAACCTAATACATTTATCCGCATCTTTGGCTATCTTACCTCCCTTCTCTACCAATTGATTTGGGGCAAGCATCGTTACCTTCTTTGTATAAGCCCTCTGGCAGCCTGTTACATATTCCGTACCCCAAGGCTCCACAAATCCCGACTGAGTATATCCTAAATCGAAGTCCAACTTAGTGATATCAACCCCATGCCTCGAAAAAGTTGTTTTGAGACTCATCCCTGATACCAAATCGTCATAGATGCCCAATACAATTTCGCGTTCACCTGACCACAACACCTTGCGAATCGACATCTTTCCATATTCACAAGAGCCGAGCTGTGTTGAACCAGACACACTAGGTTCATTCATTTTTTCTATGGCAGGTGACACAATACCATATGCCAATCGCCAATTCTCGTTATTCTTGCCTATTCTCAGTCCGAATAAGCATATGCTCATATACTGAAAGTCTATCATTATAAAATCTGTATTATTACCTATTCAATGCATTTCCGACTATCCCATTGATTCTTCCTTTTGTATTTCTCACTCAACACTACCAGTTCCTTAAACATCTCCAGCCTTGGTTCTTTCAGTTTACCTGCATTCATCAACTTTCGTTGCTGTTTCATCCAATTAACAAGCTCTCTTTCGGACCCAACATATTTAGACGGATTCCGATAGTTAGTCTCAATAAAACTAACCACTTCCTTGTATCTTGTCATCCATCGTTCTTCTTGGGTCATACTGGAATACTTCTATGTCAATATAGTACTATTATTGACTCTCAAAACCACAAACTCGACTTCAGTCTCTTCTCGAATTCAGGATACTCGTCATGGAATCTCTTCATATCTTCAGCCATAAATCTCGCCACAGATTCATTTTGATGTTGCATCCCTTTATCCTTTTCCCATGCCTCAATCACTGTTGCATCTATTCTCGAGTAAAACTCATCCTTAGCAAGTCTATATGCTGCTTCTGAAAAACACTTGCTATCTTTTATTATGTCAGCTTTTGTTTTCAGAATATCGTCCGGGAACAGTCGTTTTGATCTGTTTGTCAAGTTGAATATCAACTCACTCACTTTGTCATCATGCTGGAACTCTATTGTCTGCACCGTCTTCTCCAAGTCCTCCCCCTTTTCCATGCCTATTACATAGCCCATTTGTTCTCCAGGCCTTGAGAAAGGCTGGATGCCAATAGGTATACATCGGTCACCCTTTGGTGAAAAGAACGGATTTGGTACATATACGTAAAACACGCCAGGCTTTCCATTATCTTTATGTACCTCATAAACATCATTACCCTTATAGTCTGTAACAGCAAAGAAGGCGGCAACCCACTTGCTGGTTGTCATATCAATCAATTCAGTTGCAATACCATAATGTTGTGCCAATGCTAAATGGTAAATATGGAAATGCAAAGGCTGTCCATCGATTTCCAGACCACTCACATATTTGTCTGTGATGGGATGCGAATTAACCAACAACTTGAATTCTTCATATTTCACTCGCTCCAGATATTTATCTGCCTCCTTCATCTTTGGCCTATAAAGTGATGGTAGGCAAGGCATGAACCTCTCAGCCTGTCCTCTATAATAATGTCCTGGCAGCAGTCCTAATGGAGCAAGTGCCACTGTTCCATCACCCATGCCCACAGGTCTGAATTTTCCTTCTTCTGGTGATTGTTGTATTTGGAAGAATTCATTCTGTGCTATCATCCATTGCTCTTCATCAAAGGATATTGCATCGAGAATCGTTAGCAAAGTCCTTGGTCCTGCAGGGATGAATGGTGGTGCAAAGTCTGCTTTATACCCCGCTTTAATCCCATCCATATTTACTTTCGCGATAGTAGTGCGTTGTTCATCACCATCCTCCTCGGCCATCGTTAGGTATTCATTCACTCCCCTCAATGCCTCATCCATATTCCCTTTCTTTGAAGCAATAATATAGATAGTCTCAGCCACCCTGTATGCCTCACTCCTCCCATTTGCATTTTTGTAGAACATCAGGCTTTTCCACAGATAGCTCGTATCCATGGTCGCCACACCCATCAGTCGGTTATAAAACGCTCTGTCGCTTTCCCTCATAATGGCAACATCCATACGCTCCAGAATTCTCATACAAGCTGCCATATAGGGTGCTGTCCTCTCTTGATAATAGGCATGATACAAGATATGCAGATTCAAGTAAGCCTGTGCTCTTTTCAGTTTAATGCCTTCCAGTTCATAGTTGTTGCAAGTCTTTTTGTACCATATCTCTTCCTTTCTCATCAACGAAAGGGCTAAAGCCGGATATCCGTTTTGGAACAAGCTCACCAGTTCACCATATACCTTCGCGATAATATTTCCATCGCCCATCCGCTCTGCTATTTCCAGAGTCTCCAACTGTGAGTTAATCTTAAATTCAGGCCATGCCATGTCCGACTCAATGCCTCCTTTCGTCATGAGCAGTTTCACCTTACAGTCGTCCGGCACGTCTTTCCCGCATAACACATCGTCCACCTCTTTGAGTGCATTCTCCTTTTGCCCTTTTCTTCTCAAGGCAAGAGCAGTAACCGTTGCTTTGCCCGTCCTGATGCTGATGGGTACTACATAGTCTTTAGCATAGCTGTCAAATAGTACCGACATCCTAATCACATCGTCTATTCTGTTCCCGTTAAGCCACACTATCATACTTTGAAGGATAAACTCCATCAACGTCTCTATGTGTAAGCCTTCTGGTAATGTTTCTCCATCTATAGGCATTTCTTTCATCTGACTGTCTACGATGATTAAAGCCTCCTTGATTTCTCGCCTGCTGTTCAGCTCCGACAGATACCTCGTCCGCTCTTCAAGCTTCTCGTCCGCTGTCAGTTCCCTTGTCTGATAGATCATCTCCAGACGCCTGTAAATTCGCCTGACAGTCACCGCATATACTTGTGGATCATCCCCTGTTCTGTCGTATAAAGCCAACATGTCGTGTGCCTTATCTCCATGTCCCAGATAATGATGTATATTTGCCAGATGTATCATGTAATAAGCCACACTCGGATTATAGTTTAGGCGCTTCACGATACTATCAAGTTCTTCCGTCAGGTTTTCCAGTTCTCGTCTATAGACAGGACGTTGAGCCATGAGACTCTCCTTTAGTTCTGCCTCAGTCACTATACCCAGATTGTCAATAACACTATCTTGTGCCATCAGGTCGTCTGCATAGCATAGCAGCCAGTGCAGATGTTCCCGCATATTCCCTGCCTCCTTGCACACCCTAATCTTTTGCCGTTGGGCTTCACATCTTTTCTCCTTCCATTTAGCGATATTCTTTCTATCCTCTACTTCCATGAGTCGGGCCAGTTCCATATGTTGCTGTAGTGCGTAGCACCTCTCGTACAAGAAGTCCGATGGCATCTTTGCCACTCTCTCGTCCGTCTCTTTCACATAGTCGGGCATAACTTTGGCTATGTCTTTCTCCACGGCCAGTGCTATTTCCTCCTTCAACACTCTGTTGTATATATCAATGCCGCCCTGATAGACAAAAAGATACTCCTGAATAAACTCAAAAGCCATTTTCGCGCTGAACTTCAAATATCTCTCCCTGTTATTGTAGAGCTTGATACTATACTCTTCCCATACACTAATCTGGCTGTCAAATAGCAACCTGAGGTATTTTATTTCGAAAAATCGTCTTTGCTCTTCTGTTAGTCCAAATGTCTTTGCCCGTTCGCCTAATTCCTTTACCATTTCGCGGCGCTTGTCCAGTTGCTCAGTGCGCTGATAATGGCGGTATATCACGTCCTGTTGCTCAAGAAAGTGTTTCCAGTTCTTTTCTTTGTGTCCCTTTATCAGGTTTATCAGTTCCTCTATACCCTTTTCGTTGTTCCGCCACTCGTAAATCTGCATCAGGTCGTCCAGAGCCTCATGAGCCATCAGATGCTTATCATACACCAATTGTTCCATCTGCGGAACGTATGCCTCCATCTCGTTTCGCCACTTCTGATTATATGCCACATGCATCAGGTTAATACAGGTTTGCATCTGTTCATCGTCGGTCAGTTTTTCACTCTGTTCTGCCATACGTGTGAGCCACACCTTCATCCCTGCAAAATCATAGTGGTTTACCATATCCATCGTCATCAGCATCTGGTAGTGGGACTCATTCTCCAGATGTTTTAGTTTTGCCAGTTCCTCATGCAGTCTTTGATGTGCTCCTATAGGCATCAATATGTCCAGACTGGGCAATAGAAGATTCCTCTGTTCTTTCAGCAACAAGCGTCCATGGCGATATTCATCTATCAAATATTGATAAAGGGAATATCGCGCCAATCGCCTCTCCAGCTCATCAGAAGCACTCTTTATCTTCTGTTTCAGCAGTTTAACGACCTTCCGCCTCTTAGGATATTGAATATATGCAGATATCATACAATATTTCTTTCCATCTGTATTCAAGCTTTTTGTCACATTTTGCAAACTGTGACAAACAAATGGGTAAACACGGATACACTTGCTTCGCTCATTATTAATTTTGCAAAAGAATAAAATTTATCAAACTATTATGTCGTAATGGACTATTTATATAAAAAGAGGACTCAGAACCCTTGAAATTCTTAACAGTGAAGTTACTATTTAAATAAATAATGTTTATGACAAAGAAGCAATTCCTCGAGAAAACTCTCAGGATACTGAGAATTCTCAATACGGTGATGTCTCTCGTCAATTGGATTTTCTAATCCATTGCAGGGTTCTTGGTTTTACCAAGTTTGGTGTGAATTGACCTCTGCTCTTCATGAGCCTTCTCGTGCTCCTTGGCAGTATGAACTGTCGAGGAGTATTTTAAACCAACAACGAGCCATGTTCCTATTGTAATTATCATTTTTATCACTACGCAATATAGCCCCAACTTCCTTTTCATGTTCAAATTCACGTCTCTTGATAAAGATTCCCTCCTCCTGTAGCTCAATAAATGCCCAGAGATTCATTGGTGAGTTTGACAAAAACCACTCATTGATTTCATTTTCATCGCATATGAAGTAGATTCGTCTTTCCTGAGCCCGTTTTCCCTACAATCACATGCAGGTCACGCATAAAGCTATTACCATACATATAATCCATAGCAGAGGTTCTTTGCGTACTATACGAAGGGCCGCTCCGTCCAAGTTTAAGAAAACTTGTCCGAAAGATAAATCTCTTGACGTTCTATGTTTCTGAATCTTTGTATGTATATATATATTAGCTTCATGTTCTCGATAGTGTTATGATTATATAACCAACAAGGAGCCATATCCCTATTGGAGTTCTTGTCCGAGACAAGCGAGCAAGACTCGAAAGTCTCATAACCAACAATTCAAATGGCTCGTTTGTCAGTATGTTTATAAGCCACAAACAGCCATGGTCCCCATCAGGAACCACAGCCGTTATCCCTTTATTTCCTTTTCTTCAGATTCATAGTCATCATTGCCTTATACATTTATATTCCCTCACGTTTCCGTTGTGGCAATCCTTCTACTCATAATAATCCCCAGGCCGTCTTTGCGGCACATTACATGCACCGGCTTTATGTAGTACCCTCCAGTCTTATCTGAATGTTGCAGATGCGGTTCAATCCGTTTTTAGGAGATTTCTCGACTACGCTCGAAATGACATAAGGATGCCGTTAAAGTATCGTCATCTCGACTGAATGAAGTGAGTGGAGAGATCCCTCGACTACGCTCGAAATGACATAAGGATGCCGTCAAAGTATCGTCATCTCGACCGAACGAAGTGAGTGGAGAGATTTCTCGACTACGCTCGAAATGACATAAGGATGCCGTTAAAGTATCGTCATCTCGACTGAATGAAGTGAGTGGAGAGATCCCTCGACTACGCTCGGGATGACACTACTCAGGAAAACATTACCTGGGATGACATTACTCCATCAAATCCTCGCGGGCTTTGTTCTTTGTATCAATTAGTTGATCCTTTTTGGCTCTTGACCACTTTTTGAGTTGTTTCTCTCTGCCTATGGCCTGCACTTCATCCGAATACTCTTCAAAGTACACCAACTTATGGCAATTGTACTTCTGCGTGAAGCCTGGGATTTTTCCTGACCGATGCTCAGCCACACGCCTTTCCAAATCATTTGTCACGCCGATGTATAGTACGGTATTGTTTTTGTTTGTGAGGATGTATGTGTAGTATCGTTGATACATGATTCTGCTTATTTGTCATTCTGCTCTTCAACCTCCTACTGATGTCTCTTTGCTACTTTCTCTGCATCAGAGCAAAGGAGGTGAGATATCCAATTATGCACCCCAAGGTGTTATGAAACACATCATCAAACTCCGAGAAACCCCGGTGGGTGAAAAACTGCAAGGCTTCTATGGATACGGAGATGCCACAACCTATGAGCAACACCTGCCACCATCTGATACTGCGAAAAACGATTCCCAGCAGCGCCCCTACCGGCATGAACACGATTACATTCATGATATTCTCAGGTATTAGGAATGCTCTCCCCTGCTGAATAGCAGCATAACTCCAAAATGGATGGAAATTATACTCCACTATCTCCGATGCCGTTCGAAAGATCACTGTCGAACCATAGAGCAGAAACACATATTCTATCAGCAGAAGTGCAGAGGCATACCGCCATCCCTTCCTCAGTCCCTTTATGGCGACAATGAGCACCGCCCCGACACAAAAGACGGACAACAAGCCCTCATACACCCATACAGGCACCCCTTGATACAAGGATATGATATACTGATAAAACAATTCACTCATGGCAATGCAATACACAAAACATCATTGTAGGCATCTCTAATTCTTAATATTTCTTAATCACACAACAAATTTTCATTTTTTCCGACAATTCTGTGATGGCTACCGTCACAGACGATTCTGCGATTTAAGTACTTTTGTCGCATCAAATTTAATATTAAATCAACATGTTAAAATCACAACTAACAAGTAAATTGGCTGGAATTTTGATTGACACAATCAACAAGACCGGCAAGAAAAGTCACATCAGTGACGAGTCGAGAATCAACCGTAAGTATCTCACACGCAGTTTTTTCCGATTATTGCGATTCCATATTCTGGTACGCCTGCTCTACAACACCGCCATGTGGACGGATCGGGAGGATTTTGCTGCCATCGGGGCCGAACTGTTCGATGAGATCTGGTTGCTAGCCGACAAACATGGGTATGAATTCAACGATGAACCATCCGTATGAACGACGAAGCCCTTAACTTAGTAAGTGACAGACTGTCTCGCAGGAGGCAGGCTGTCACGCCTGCGAAGCAGACAGAGCCGACGCAGGAGGAGATAGATGATTTATTCCTTGAGCGTATCACGCCGGAAACGGCTCTGCCACCAATGCAGCCGTTGTTCAGGATGTTTGATGTGCCGTGTTTCTACCGAGGTGAGTTAGTGGCCGACTGCGGTAAGGCGAAGAGCGGTAAGACGTTCTTTCTCTCCATCCTCATGGCAGCGTGCCTCACAGAGAAGGCACTGGCCTTGGAGAGATATGGTCACACAGATAGCACGGATGGCACAGATATGAAACCCTTACGGGTTTTGTGGATTGATACTGAGCAGAGTCAGCAGAGCACGCAGGAGATCCTCAGAGACCGCATCATACCCCTCACAGGGAAAGGTCACACAGATAACACGGATGGCACAGATTATAAATCTGTGGGACCTGTGTGCGCTATAAACGATATGCTCTATGCGTTTAATCTGCGGGGGCTGGGGTTCGAAAAGCGTGGTAAGATGGTGGATGTAGCCATCAGGACCATCCGACCCGACATCTGTATCATCGATGGCATCAAAGACCTCATGACCGATATCAACGACGCCGTGCAGGCCACGCTCCTCATGGAGAAACTGATGGCCCTGGCCCAAGATACGAACTGCTGTATCGTCTGTGTGTTCCACCAGAACAAGGCCGAGCAGGACAGAAATATGCGCGGTTCCATCGGAACGGAGTTGACCAACAAAGCCTTCGAAGTGTTCCAGTGCGAGATGGTCAAGGATAAGGACATCTTCAAGGTGACCCATACCTTCTCCCGCAAACAGAAGATGAAGCACTGTTTCTCCTATCGCATCAACAAGGAGGGACTGCCTCAGGACGTCAGCGACTACACCGAACAGCCTCGCGATGCCCAAGGCCGCTGGCAGAGTCTTCAGAAACTCTTCTCCACCGCAATGGAAGGTCGTAATCAGCGACCTTTCGGCGAGGTGATGGCCATTGCCCTGAAGAAATGTGGGGTGATTGATGCCAAGGCGTACTATGCCTACCTCGACCAGGCCATCGAACAGGGTATTGTGCGCAAGGAGGTACATCCCGAGACGGGTGCCACCTGGCTCGAACTGCTCGACAATGCCCTGCCCTTTTAATTATTTAATTAATTATTAGCCCCTATAAGGGGCTTAATTATAATTTAATTTAAATATAAATTGAAACTCAACGACATCCTGACACCCTCTTTCCGGGATTTCCACCAGAAGGTAGCCCGCCGCCCGATGATCCAGGTGGCCTACGACTCCGACCTGTGTCAGGAGGTCGTTGCCAACGGCTGGCTGTCTGAGGGACAGATGCGTCATGCGGCAGAGCGCTATCGTCTAGGCAAGAGCAGAAGTGGCAAGTGCATCTACTGGATGATGGATGAGATGATGCAGGTGCGTGATGGTCATCTGGGTGACAGTTGGGTCTCCCAACTGCTCAGGACCCGCGAGCCAGAACTCATGCGGTGGTTTCAGGCGAAGCACTGTCTCTTCGGTTTGCATCTTCTTTCTGTGTCATCTGTGTGCCATATATCGATTGTGGAGAGTGAGCGGTCGGCAGTGATCCTGAGTGAACTCTTCCCGGAGAGCCTCTGGCTAGCCTACGCCTACCCTGCCAACATGACGCCCGATCAACTGGAGCCCCTGCAAGGCCATCATGTCACCTTCTACCCTCGAACCGATCCCGAGATGGACATCTATGTTTCTTTCCTCGAATTTGCCGATGACGTCCGTCGCTTATATGACATCGACCTCACTGTCGACAACCTCCTCGAGGAGCATGCCACTGCGGCTCAGAAAGTGCGGCACATCGACCTCCTCGATTTCATCTTAGAGAAATAAATCTGTGCTATCTGTGTGACCGAAAAGAGCCTCCATCCGACCCGTAAAGTGCCACTATTCAACCCGTTTAAAGCCTCTAAACCCATCGAACAATGAAAGCAATGACCCGACAACAGATTGCCTATTATGCTGGCGTGACTGTCAAGACCCTCCGCAACTGGTGCAAGCCCTATCAAAAAGAACTGGAGGCCCAAGGCCTTCGTCCCGGTATGATTGTGCTCCCTCCCAATATCGTCAAGTGGATCTGCGACAAATTCTGTATTGATATCGATCCTTAGTGCGCCCATTCCGGCCTTCTTCAGCCATCGGATGCCCGCTGCGGAAAACGCCTTTCAGAAATGTTGTACCTTTGTACTGTCAAAAGAGCCAAGCGCGCGACTCTAATTATCCATTTTAAATTATCAATTTTCAACAATGCCAGTATTCATCAAAGTATCCCAAAACAAGATTACGGACTCCAAGTCCTACGGCAAGTACTATGGCCGTGTGGTCTCCAGTAAGACCATGTCCTATCAGGAACTCTGCAAGCACATGAGCGAGCACAACTCCGTCTTCGGTGAAGACGTCTGCCTGGGTGTCGCCAACAAACTCCAGAACTGTATCCTCGAGCAACTCCTTGAGGGTAAGAAGGTGCAGTTCGGTGAACTGGGCACGTTCTATCTCTCTGTGAAGAGCACCGGTGCCGATGAGGAAGAGGACTTCAACCTCGGTATCAACATCCAGGGTCTCTACCTCTGTTTCGCCCCCAGTCGTACGGATGTGAACAACCTCTCTTCGAAGATGCTGAAGAAGAAGGCCTCGTTCATGAATGTCAAGGATCTCACCGTCTCGAAGACCAAGAGCACCACGCCCGCCTCGGACAGTGATCCTACTGACCCCACCAACCCCGATCCTAACAACCAGGGCGGCGGTGGCGGTGATGATGACAACCCCGCCGATACTGGCGATTAACCTCTGACATGTGATCTGAAGCAGTGAGTGTCCGGGGAGATCAGCGATGGCCCACCAGGAGAATCCCTCTCATCCAGCAGCAAACACCGCCATGAACGCGTCCTGCACTCCTGCTTTCAATCTTTCCTCCTTAACTATTTAATACAAACACTAATTAGACTTAACTATATGATTAAAGTAAATTGGACCACCGTGATAAAGGTGGTGAAATTCATCGCGACAGTCATCACCTCAGTTCTTGGAACAATGGCCGTTCAGTCATGCGTACAATAAACCTGATTGTCATTCACTGCAGTGCCACGCGCTGCAATCGGCGCTTCACCGTCGACATGCTCCGCGACTGCCATAATGCCCGTTTCCACGGCAAAGGTATCGGTTATCACTACTACATCGAACGCGACGGCCAGATCCATCAGACTCGTCCCGAAGAAGAGATCGGTATGCATGCCCTTCACTACAACGCCCACTCCATTGGCATCTGCTATGAAGGCGGCCTGAACGAGAAAGGAGAATCTGACGACACTCGCACCGAGGAACAGAAGCACGCCCTCATCGCTCTGCTAAAGGAACTCCGCAAGGACTACCCCGATGCCCGCATCATGGGCCACTGTGAACTCCCGGGTGTCACCAAGCCCTGTCCCTCCTTCTCATGCCAGGAATATCGCGACTACTTCAAGTAGAAAACCAAACACTGGGGCAAGACCCCAGTGTTTTATTTTTCATACTTCCCATCCTTCGCCTCGAGTATCGTGCTCTTCTCATACACTTCAATACTATGCCACGCACCTTTCGGCACCTGTATGCCGTATTGTCCATCCCGAGGGCATACCCTCATTCTTGCCTTTTCTACAAATTGAGTCTCATCCGCTGCTGTCTCACCATCATGCACTGGCCCGCCGCAATCCAGATTCGGTAGTTCTTCATAGAACACCCAGTCCAGACGACCTTCCAAACAAACGACACTCTCTGATGTCTTTAGATGTCGATGTATAGGCACCTTCGCCCCCGGCTCCAATGCATTCAGCATCCTCTGCGAAGTATCCTCCGCCGTCGTCCTCAGGTCGAAATTCATGCGCAGGCGCTCAGTGGTTTCTGCTTTCTGGTGCAGTTCCGCCAGCAGCGCCTTATCAATCATTTGTATTTCCATAGCAATTATTATTTCTTCAATGACGCAAGATATTCCTCATGCAAATGATAATACTTCATTTTGAACAACACATACGCTACTGCCAAAGCGACGGTCACACATATAAAATAAATCCAGTGAGCGACCAACAAATCCGGAATCAGATATATAAATCCCAACGACACAGCCAACTGCAAAGCCATATACAACAGACTCACTTTCACGTGACCTATCTTCAGTTCATTTGCCATCAGTTGGAACGCATGTTTCCGATGAGCCTGCCCTAAGTTCTCATGCAACATAATGCGATGACAAATCGTTAATCCGCCATCCACGCCATACACCAAGAACAGCACAATCCACGTCACATCCCCCGTCGCCATCATCAGCCTACCTAAAGCAAATACCAGTATCAGCGCCATCCCGATACTTCCCACATCCCCGGCAAAACACTTCGCTTTTCCCTTGGGTCGGAAATTAAAGATGCTAAACACCAGCACCCCGATAATCGCTACCACCAGATAACTAGGTTCAATAAACTCCTCTACTATCTGACTATCAACTAATAAGAGCGGTATGAGCATTGCGAGACTATACCCCGCCGTAATGCCATTGATCCCGTCCATAAAATTGAATATGTTTGTTCCTCCCACTGCGAAGATCAGCGCAATCGGAATAATCCACCACATATCCCAGTGCAACAGCCCAATTTCTTGGAACACTAAGAACATCGCCGTAAACTGCATTACCAGCCGCAACGAATCCGGCAGCGAGTGAATATCATCCACAAAACTGATTCCAGCCGCCAATGTCACACCCGCCAATAGCCAAGGATATTGGAATCCGAAAAACGCGCTCCATACCCAAAGTCCAATGGTAAAGATAATACCGCCTCCACGAAGCACAATCTTCGTATGGCTACTCCGCTCATTGGGTTTATCAATAATATTATATCTATCCGCAATCTTAAAATACACCAACTCAGCCACCATTAATATAGCAGCAATAATTGCATACAACAAAATCATATTTAATGAATCCGTTCGTTAACTACTTATAATATTCATTGTACCATTCCGCAAACTTTTTCAGTCCTTCCCTCAACGTAATTTTCGGTGTGAACCCGAAGTCACGTTCGAGGGCTGTGGCATCAGCATACGTGGTGGGGACATCCCCAGGCTGCGTGGGAACTAGTTCCTTATGCGCCTCGAAGTCGAAATCCGAAGGAAGAACACCGGCACGAACCAATTCTTCCTGCAGAATCTGCACGAAGTCAAGCAGATTCTCTGGCTGGCCACCACCTATATTATAGACAGCATATGGTGGGATGGGAAGCCCATCTTCACCCTTCTTCCGCTCAGGAGCCCCCTGCATCACACGAACCACACCTTCTACGATGTCATCTACATAGGTAAAATCGCGACGGCAGTTGCCATAATTAAAAATCTGGATGGTCTCACCCTTTAACAACTTGTTCGTAAAGCCGAAATACGCCATATCAGGACGACCGGCAGGGCCATAGACGGTGAAGAACCTCAATCCTGTAGTCGGGATGTCATACAATTTCGAATAGCAGTGCGCAAACAGTTCATTGCTTTTCTTCGTAGCCGCATACAGCGACACAGGATTATCTACCCTGTCATCTGTTGAGAACGGCACTTTCTTATTGCCACCATAAACGCTCGATGACGAGGCATAAACCAGATGTTCTACGGGACTATGCCTACAGGCTTCGAGTATATTATAAAAGCCTATCATGTTCGACTGGATATAAGCATCGGGATTCGTGATGCTATAACGCACACCAGCCTGCGCAGCCAGATTCACCACAATCTGCGGTTTGTATTCCTCAAAGATGCCGTCGATGGTCTGTTTGTCTGCAATATCACCCTTCACAAACACCCACTTATTCGTGCCATTCGCTCCATTCGTGTTCAGTTCCTGTAGGCGATATTCCTTCAGGCTCACGTCATAGTAGTCGTTCATATTATCGATACCAATGATAGTCGAGCCCTGAATATCCTTAAACAGCCTTTTGATCAAATTACTGCCAATAAAACCCGCACCACCAGTCACCAAAATGGTCTTATTATTCAAATCAATTCTTTCCATATATTATTCTATTTGAACACGAATCTCACAAATCTCACGAATATTCGTATCATTCGAGTAATTCGTGTTCGTCTTATTCTATGTTCTCTACTTTCCGTATTTCTCTACCGCCTCGTAGTAAGTATCGAGGCTGCCGATATCAAATCGTCCTGCGCTCATGGGCCAGGCGTGCATCGTGGTATGCTCCACCATATAGTGCGCCAGATTGCCCGGGGCATCCTTGCCACAGCCGTTTTCAACAGAATGACGGACCAGATCCAAATCTTCCTTCAGATAGATATAGAACGGTGGCACAGCCCAATGGCTCTTAGGCACCTGCGGTTTCTCCTCCATGCCCAGCACCTTGTTGTTCACATCCAACTCTACGACACCTGTTCTCTGCAACTTCTCGATGCTTGGCTGCTCATGACACATGATACATGAGGTCTGTTTGGACTTGGCGAAGTCCACAAACTCTTGAAACGAGAAGAACAGCAGATTATCCGCCGCCACGACCAACAGATCATCGTCAATGTTTAGTTTCTCTATCGCGAACAGTAGGTCGCACACTGCGCCAAGGCGAGTCTCATTCGTTTCTGTCCCATCATCCACGACGGTAATGGGCTTCTGCCACTTATTCGTACCATTCGTAGGATTCGTATTCGTTTTAACCCAATCCTCGAAGATTCCTGCAAACTTATGGTTCGTGATTATCACATGCCCATCAATCTCAGGAATCTTGTCGATATCATCCAACATTCTTCCCAAGATAGTGTTCTCACCTATTTTCAACAAAGGCTTCGGAAAGTTCTTTGTCAACTCTCCCAACCTAGTTGCATACCCCGCTGCAATTACAATATTCTTCATACTTCTTTTGTCATTCCGTTTTTGTCATCTCGACCTTGTGGAGAGATCTCTCGACTACGCTCGGGATGACATCGCTTATACAAAGCGGGCTCCATCATCAGGTTTAACCCAGAAGATTTGGAACGTCTTTTCATACTCCGGGAACTGCTCCAGATATTTCTCCGTCAGCACCTTCTGAATATTTTCCTTACATGCTGGATCTACCAACGCAATACAAGCCCCCTTGAATCCAGCCCCGGAGAAACGTCCGCCATAGACCCCTGGCAGACTCCGCATAATCTCATAGATAGCAATAAGTTCGGGCGAACCACATTCGTAATTGTGGATAGAACTCTCACAGGAATCGAAACTAAGTTTCCCGAACAGTTTGAGATTGCCCGTCTCCCAGGCAGTCACCCCCTGTCTTACTCTGCGATATTCCGAATAAAAATGCTCTGCTCTTCGGGCAAACCGGGCAGGCATGGCAATGCGTGTCTTGTCATACGTCGCCTTTGGGATATCCCGCAAGAAAGTCTTATCAAAAGTCTTCAAGGGCTGATCGGTATAGGCCAGCATGTTCCACGCGGCTGTCTTACACTCATAAACTCGGAGGTTATAATCTGAATTTACCAGACTTCGAGTCAAACCCGAAAAGAAGATGCCAATCTCGAAAGGTAACTCTGAACACAAATTGTTGTTTTCTTTTGAACACGAATCTATCGAATTTGACGAATCATTTTTATTCGTTAAATTAGTGTTATTCATGTTCGTCTCTCTTCCGAAGGGAATCACCCGATACTCATTCGAATCACAATCCAAGAACAGCAGTTGATTCTTTTTGGATAATGCAATACACGCCTGATCGAGCAGACCATTATTCAGTCCGATATACTCCCGCTCAGCCTCCGAGGCAATCTTCACCACTTCAAACGGCTGCAAAATAATGTTGTTCGCCTTTGCAAAAGCCATCACGTATGCAATCAGCACAGCAGCGCTTGATGACAATCCACCCACAGGCAGCGAACCCTGAATCACGCCCTCGATACCCTTACGAAGTTCGAAGCGTTTTTTCAATGCATACTTGGCCCCACGGGCATAATCACCCCAGTGTCCCTCTTTAACCTGCGTGGGGGCATCAATCTCAAAATCCACCACGCCCTCAAATGTCCTCGACTCCAAATGCACATGATTCTCTGGGTGGGTGGCGGGAGAAAACCAAAGATCCACGCCCTTATCAATTGCAAAACCGGTCACCAGCCCATGCTGATGATCCACGTGCGCTCCTAACGGACACACCCGATACGGTGCAAAAATATGATATTGATATTCCTTCATATATTCAGTCTTTCAAACAATCAATTGGAACTACTAACACGCCGTCCTTAAGGCGTTTGTAAGCATAGTCGCCAATACCTGTTAATACCATAAGGAAAGACGTTTTTTCATTTTGGTGGTATCAATCTTATCCGGAAGCGTTTTCAAACTATCCGCCCCCTCATTGATTAAATCTGCTCCACCTACCTTTATTTCAATCAGACTATAACTACCATTACATAAATGAACCACGGCATCGCACTCCATATTATTCTTGTCTCTATAGTGGTATACCTTTCCATTGAGCGATTCTGCATAGACACATAGTGTCTGCTATTAGCCCCAGCAACACTTCGTCAAACTTTTCCCTTAGAAATCAGATTCTCCCTGAGGTTATAGTCAGCTAGGGTCCCGCTAATGATGTCTGCAATTCGATTCTCATAATCAGTCCATGGAGCAAGAACGGGCTTCGTTCTCTATAAACTACTGCAGACGAGAAACCTACTCAATCATTTTGCTACTTTATACCTCGAAAATTCAAGAATTCCTGATAATCACGGATATAGTCCTCTATTTGATATACTTCAGAAGCCAAAACCATACAGACAGCGCCAGATGAGAAATCTCCTAATTCACGCCACAGCCCTGGTTTAACATACAAACCTTGATATGGTCTATTCAGGAAAAAGCTCCGTTTACATTTTCCGTCATCCAACGTCACTGTAAACGATCCTGAAGCAGCGATAATGAGTTGGCTCAATTCCTTATGTGCATGTGATCCACGATTCTCACCACCTGGCACATCATAAAGATAATATACGCGTTTTATGTCGAACGGCAAAGTTTCCCCATTCTCAACCACCGTTAAGTTACCCTTTCTGTCGCTATGGTGTTTATCCAGCTCCACCATTGAGCAATCGAATACGCTATATTTCTCCATTGCCTTTCAGTTTTACAAACTCGTTATAATCGCGAATATAGTCTTCAGCAGAATAAGCTACAGAGCCAAACTCCAATGCAAACGAATTGGTAGAGAAGTTCTCCATTGAACGCCACAGGCCTGCAGGAACAAATAGACCATAATATGATCTATTTAAAGTGAAGGCCTTCTTCCTCTCTCCATCGTCCACAATTACATCAAAGGCTCCTGATAAAGCTATAACAACTTCTTGATTCTCTCTAAAAGCGTGACCGCCTCTATCTTCTCCGCCCGGGACATCATATATCCAATATGTTCTCTTTATCACAAATGGAATATGGTTATTCTGTTCTACGAAAGAGAGGTTTCCACGAGCATCTAAGAACTTTGGCAGTTCAATTAGTTTAACGTCCTCTACTGTTGCCATATACAAAAAAATATTTATTTAACACAACACCATTATGGCTTATAATTTTCCAAAACATCAAGCGGCTTCCAGCCAAGTTTTTTTATGGCTTTAGCATTACTAAAAGTAAGAGACTTTGTCATCTTTTCCAGTTTATAAGAATTAATTGGTGCTTTTGAACCCAACAAATCGCCCACTTTAGCCATACACCATGCCATCCAGTATGGAATACTAATTGGTTTATGTTTACCGAGTTGCTTAGCAACAGAAGCAGCTATTTCACCAAATGTGGGTTGGTATGTATCACAGACATTGTAAACGCCACCCTTTTCCTCCAGCAATGGAAGAAGGTATGCTATGTCCTCTGCCATCAGAATACTCTTTTTAATATTTCCTCCTGCAACATTCAGATAGAAGCCTTTCTTTATTCCCTCGACCATTGCACCAAGATTGCCTGGGGCCTTGTAGCCCGCAAGTAATGATGGCCTTAAAATACCCAGAATTACACCATGATTTGCACACCATTCGGTAAGATACTCCTCTGCCATAATTTTACTTTTAGCATACGGAGTATCTCCCTCTAATGGGTGTTCCTCTGTAATCAATTCACCAAACTCGCACCCATAAACAGCCACCGTGCTAATAAACACCAAAGACTTCGGTATTCCTGCCGACTCCAATGCATTGCACAGATTCACTGTTCCCTGATAGTTCACATCAAAAAACACCTGTTTCTCTTCCTCCGTCTTGGGAACGAGGTGGGCTTTTCCTGCAGCATGAAGAACAACGTCGTAATGAGTATTGATAGGCGGTATTTCCTTAGCCATATTAATCTTGATGTCATCATTATCTGTCAGGCCTATGGTATGGACATCATAAATCTTCTCAAGTATAGGACGTATATTATAGCCTAAAAAGCCAGAGGCGCCTGTGAATAATAGCTTCTTCATATCTTATCTCTTTTGTAAATAGAAAAACAATCATTAAAGCCCGCAGTAGTCCTTAAACCGTTCACACAACAAAGGCATGTCAAATTGCTTAGAAGTTTCTCGCGTACGCTGACACATTGCATCATACTCTTCTTTGGGAAGCTTGTATATTTCTAAAATTGCGTCTGCGTATTCCTTACTAGATTCGAAACAACGATCTATACCTAAATTATTATCCCTAATCGGACTATATCGCATACCCACATTACAAACAATCGGTTTACCTATGGCATAAGACATCATCATCTTATTCATAGACCCCCCGTAATGACCCCATCCTTTACTATAGTTCAACAGATTAATGCCAGCTTTGGATAAAACATAGGGCACATATTGTAATTCTATCCATCTTTGTTTAAAGATGACATTATCAATATGTTCTTCCGCTACACGTTTCTCTAATGGATTACGATCTGGTCCATCGCCATATATTAGTATTTTGATATTGGTGTATCCTTTTAATTCTTTTGCAGCATCGATTAATGACTCCAGATGATTTGCTTGGCGTATACTACCTAAATAAATAACTTTGAATGTCATATCGTCTTCTAAATCTACATCCTCAATACTGTACTCTTTCATATTATCTTCAAGTTCATGAAGATCAATTCCATTATTGACATAGTGAGTTTTAGAAAAATCAATAGTACCACCACTTTCAATATCCCATTTTTTATCACGTAAGTAGTCTTTATATCCCTCCATAGAAAAAACCACATGGTCAGCTGTTTCATAAAACTTCCTCTCGAATTTGTATAGTAGTTTCAAGAATACGTTATCATGTTTGACCAACCCCACCGTTTCAAAATTCCGAGGCCACAAATCTGTAATATCAATAATATACTTTGCCTTTACCTTCTTAACAAGTTTTAAAATATAAAAATCAAAGGGGATACGGGAAGTATGAACTACCACTGTAGGGTGCTCAAACTTATTTCTCAAACGATATACATCATAAGCAAATAACACATAAGCCCATATTCGCTTAAAGCCATTATCTCTATAGGGAGAGGTTTTTACAAAAAGAAATGGAACGCCATCATATATTTCCTCCTTATATAATCCCTTTTGTATATGGTTAATATTCGTGTTATGGACCCTTGCGGAACAGACTACTTTAACATTATACCCTTGGGCTTGAAAATATTGTGCTTGCTTCACAGTCCTTTGAAGAGTTGCGAATTCTTCAATGGGTGCGCAATCCTTGTTTACAAACCATATTATTCCTTTTTTCTCAGCCATAATATTTATTCTTCTGTTTTGAAAATGAACCCAACAATATAATGCCAAAGCTGCCTGATAATACTATGTTGGTATATCTCATGATGCTTCCATCTATTCTTATAAAGATTAGAAATTAGATGAACTCGATTGCGCCATATTCCACCCTGCTTTGAAAAGATATAATCATCGTCATATAAACATGAATTCAAAACTTTCTGAGTATACGGGCTTTTTGAAGTAATAACACTATCGATATTTATGTTAAGGTAGTGCGCCGCAACATCTGTGGCCACATCAACAAAACGCTTAAAATGGTACTTATCACAAATCTCATAAAATAGCTTCCAATCCACTTGATCTTGTTTTTTTTGTAAAAACATAGCCCAATCAAGTAGTTGTTTCAAGCGTAATCCTTCTGCTAAAAAATGTGCTTGAGCGTGATAACTCAAAAAGACAGCGTTAAACATCGGTGGCGGTAACAAAACGTCCGTCCCTGCCAAATGCTCGTAATTCGTATTTTCCAATAAACTACTTAACAAAGCATTTAAATGCTTGCTTTTTTTCCCACCGCGCGTATGGACAAAATACTGATGATTTTCAATTAATTGTCCTAAGTAGTGAATTTGAGAATGCTTGTACCAACGTTCATCTACCGTTGCATCAAAAGATCTAGCAATTAAATTACCTTTTTGGTAATCCTTAAAAAGGTAACAATCTATATCTCCTGGACAACGATGATATGGAATCGGATAATAAGTTCCCATAGCCATTCCTTTCATCAACAACATCCTTATACCATGTTCGGACCATCGATGTTGTACATCTTTAATGACCTCATATTGTTGCTTATTACCAAAAACATACTGTTGTTCGACAATTCCTATACCCCAGCCGGCGATTAAGCAAGACCAGAAGGATCGGTTTTTAAAATGATTGAGAAACTGCGGCCCTTTATAATTAACTACCGAACTTATACCATCGAATACTATTGCAGCAACACCATGTTTTTGACTTATACTTTCCAACTCCACCCATTGCTCTTCCTTGAGGCTCTCCAATAGGGACAAATTCTCCTGCTTCGGTGAACTTGTCCCTAATCCCAAGCGAAGAAGCAGAAAAAGTTCTTCTTGCATGATTATTCTCTATTCAAAAGAATTGATGAATTTAATAATTACTTTTACGTCTTCTCGTGAAATAGCTGGGCCGATAGGCAAACTCAACTCCTCATTTGCAATCTGTTCTGTAATAGGCAGTATCATACTATTCCACTCTTTATAGCATTCTTGCTTATGCGGCGCTATCGGATAATGGATAACTGTTCCCACTCCATTCTGATCCAGATAATCGTGCAGTGCATCACGCATGCCGCCACCTACTAAAATCGGGAACAAGTGATATACATTCTGTTCATCCGGAAGCTGATCAGGTAAAACCACCAACGAATTCTTAATGCCTTCGTAATACAAATGAGCCACTTCCTTACGGTGAGCATTGTCTTCAACCAAATACTTCAATTTAACATCTAGCACAGCAGCCTGTATCTCATCCAAACGACTATTACGGCCAGTATATTTGAATACATACTTCTTCTGAGATCCATAATTAGCCAAGGCACGGACAGCAGCAGCCAATTCAGGATCATTTGTTGTTACGGCTCCACCATCACCAAGAGCGCCAAGGTTCTTACCCGGATAGAAGCTATGACCTGCAGCATCACCAATAGAACCTGTTACACGACCGTCGGTATGCTTACATCCATGAGCCTGGGCATTATCCTCAACGAGTTTAAGGTTATACTTTTTGCATAGAGTTCCTATCTTATCTGTGTAAGCATTACGACCATAGAGGTGTACAATGGCTATGGCTTTAGTACGGGGAGTTATCACCTCCTCAATCTTGTCATCGTCAATCTCTAGGGTATTGAGTTTAGGTTCTACAAGAATTGGTTTCAGACCATTCTCAGTGATAGCAAATATGGTTGCAATATAGGTATTTGCAGGAACAATCACTTCGTCACCAGGCTGCATTACACCCATCTCTATGTAGGCACGAAATATCCAGATAAGCGCATCCAGACCGTTGGCGCAACCAATGGCGTATTTGGTTCCAATAAACTTTGAGTAGTTTTCTTCGAACCGTTCGTTTTCTTTACCTTGGAGGTACCAACCTCCATTCACTACGCGGCTAACCGCCTCATTAATCTCAGCACCATGCAGGGCTGTAACATCTTTTAAAGAAAGAAATGGTATCATATTAATATTACTCTCGACTCATTTTCTTTAACATTTTAGCTGGCGTACCTGCCCATATTTCTCCTTCGGGAATATCATGTGTTGCCACAGCATTTGCAGCAACCATTGAATACTTACCTACGACCTTATAAGCAATAATTGTAGAGCCCACAGCCAAGTCTGAACAGAATGAAAGTTTGGAATATCCAGTCATAATAGCTCCTACCGAGCAATGGCATAGATCATCAATATAGGTATCGTGTCCTATACAGCAATTAGCCATAACAAGGCTACATTTTCCAACATGAGCATTGGGGCCTATATATGAGTTGTACATAATAAATGCGCCAGGGCAAAGTGTAGCTCCTTTACCAATAAATGCAGATTTATGAACAATTGTAGCTAGACGATCTTCTGGAATATTTGCAGCAGCAAACATCTCAGCAGTTTTATAATTCCTTGCAACAAGGTGTATAGCCCAAATAAAAAAATAGTTAGTATTGGCTATAAGACCCGGTAAATCCTCAAGTTTTCCTATTACGGGAAAGCCATCCACCTCTTTTTCAAAATCGTTGAGAAAACCGGCAACTTCCCATTCAAGGTCACCGAAACGGTTACGATTGTCTTCTATAGCAGAGGCTATCACGCCACCATTGCCTTCACCGCCTATAATAACTACTTTCTTACTCATACCTAACTTGTTTTTGTTCCATTTTTTTGTTTTTTCTGGCCAGCTTGATAGTTTCCAGATCTTTAACCGCCATTTCATTAAATGGCATACTAACTACATCCTTGTAGAATGTTCTCCTATTCTCTTCAGGCATTCCGTATGGATTACGGTGCACGCACCAGTTGAACTTTGTTGAATACGCTTCATAATCTATATCCATTAGATGAATATTCATATCAAGACTGAGCAAAGCTTTTTCTCCCTTAGCAGTATTCACCAAAGCGAACGATGTCCCCTTATTATCGTCAAAGGCTTCATTATACTTTTCAATAGCCCAGAAATCACCTAAAGTAATATCTGCTCCTCGTTTTAAATTTCTGTATTTGCAATTAAAACAGGAAGGACGAATATTATAACGACTATGAAATGACACACAGTAATCATCATCTAAAATAGAGTTGTAATACTCCTCACCGTTATCAAACTTTACGGCTATAGCCTTGCCTCTCCAACCTTTTCTCTTATCCTTAAAGTTTACACTGATAGCATTAGCACCATGCTTATGGTTCAGGAATTCTATGTATGTACGGTATACCATTGGAGATGACACGCACCCACAAATAATATCGCAGGTAGTAAGATTGTCATATTCACGGCAAAGGAACTGTCTTAAACCTCCCACTTCACAAGGAGTTCCACAAAAAAACATTGGAGTACCCTTTTTAAGTATGTCCTTTATTCTTTGAAATACATCATACTTCTTACTCTGAACGAACTTGGCACGGCGCAAATCATCCAGTTCATCTTTTCTATGGATAATCTTGTGTAAACACTCCTTGCAATCATCACTATAACCCACAGCGCAGACGGCTCCACCCTTCGCTAAGACCTGTTCTGCGAGCAATGAGAAAATACCGCCTGAAGAACTTCTTGCTCTCAGTTGGTCATCCTTGCTCCAGCAAGCATATATATGCTGTTTCTCCTGATAGGGACGAACATCCTTGCATACCTTTAGGCATTTTCCGCAATCTATACATTTGCTTTCATCTATGTGTGGATATAGGAATCCCTCAACCGCATCAGGTTGCATAACTATTGCCTTGGTTGGACAGGATGCGAAGCAAGCAGTACAACCACAGCACTCTTCTTTGGGTACAACCGAGATATTATTATCACTCATTAGAAACTTTACTCCTATTATTAACTAACTCATTTTTTCGCAAAATTGCTTTAGCCATCTTCAGCATGGGGGGGCCAATAAACTTACCCTCTTTAACTGCTACTCCCTTACCTTCTCGCACAGCTTCCTCTGATAACTGAAGCATCTCAGTTGCCCAAGCAACTTCCTCTTCCGATGGTGAGAAATAGTCATTTACTAATGGTAGTTCCTTCGGATTAAGGACCAACATGCCCTCAAATCCTAAGTTCTTCGCCACAATCAAGTTCTTTTCAAGGTCTTCTAGGTCATGGACTTTGATATGAACTGTATCTATAGGCAATACACCAGCAGCTCTTGCTGCATTAACAATCATGTTGCGTGCGAAGAATATACTCTGACCCTCTGGATCATGCTTACCCTTCAGACTTGTCACATAATCTTCGCAGCCAAACGCAACAGCTACTACTCGTGTGCATGCTTTACATATCTCGCTAATGTTTACAACGGCTCCTGCAGTTTCAATAAGAGGAATCAACTTGAATGTGCCAATAGGCAATCCCTTTTCGTATTCAATGGTTTCCAGCAGTTTCCCTACAAAATAAATATCTTCTTCTTTTTCAGACTTGGGATACATAAAGCCAGTTACTCCTTCTATCGTCAATTGATAGAGGTCTTTCAAAAGTTCTCCACTCTCCCTATCGTTAATACGAGGAAAAATCAATTTGCCATTAAGGTCAGGGCGTTTTACAAATTCTTTAATATGATTACGTGCTATTTGTTTATCTGCAGGAGGGACACTATCCTCTATATCAAGCAAAAGGACATCTGCATCTCTTCTGACTGAAGAATCAAGCAATTTCTGATTATGCGCAGGCACAAACATAAGGCTGCGCATCAAATACATTTCATCCATTGTTTCTTTTCTTTATTAACACATGACGACGGAATGACAATACATCTTCCCCTCGCTGATTATATGCTATAGATTCAACATAAATTATACCACGGTCGTTCTTTGATCTCGACTCACGCTTATCAAGGACTTTTGTTCTCACATAAATCGTATCACCAATAAATACGGGGTTCAAATGCATAATATTCTCATAGTCCAAATTGGCTATAGCCTTACCACTCACATCTGGAACAGTAATTCCCACTGCCAAGGAAAAGACTAAAGTGCCAACCACTAAGATCTTCCCGTGTTGATTATGACTTGCATAATCCATATTCGTATGAACCGGATGGTGGTTCATAGTCATCAGACTAAAAAAATTGTTATCACTCTCAAAAATGGTTTTGGACAACGAATGTTTTATTTCGCTTCCCACTTCGAATTCTTCAAAATATAATCCTAATATAGACTGATTCATATATTATATGTTTTTATTTATAGTTCACAGAGTGTTTTTGCCCATTCAGAATAATTCTTATCACCATCATAAAACTCTTTCCATAGTTCTCTTGCCTGATACGTATGACGATTTTTGTACACATCCTGAAGCGCATCTACAACTTCCTGTTCATTTGGATTGGCAGATACTAATCGGCCAGATTTACCATTTATAACTATATCAGGAGTTCCTCCGACTTTTGTCGCCACAACAGGAATATCAAATGATATAGCCTCCATAATCGACACAGGAACACCTTCAACCGTACTCATATTTATGAAAATATCACAAGGGTGCGTCCTATAAAGTTCAAGCACTTCAACATGTGATATTCTTCCTGCTGAGATTACTTCAAGATTCGGATAATCTGATAGGTTGATAGTAGAATAAATATTCTCCATCCCTTCTTCATCTCCTCCTATATGCGTCCATCTCACCTTTTCTTTTACTGACTTTGAAAGAAGAGCAACCGATTTTAAAATCAGGTCTACTCTTTTTAGAGGCCACAATGTAGAGCAACTGAAAACATTTATTTCACCCTCTTTTGATTTAAGACTAACGCCTTGGTCAAAAGCACCGAGACGTCTAATTTGTGTTTTGCAATAAGGATATTTTTTCTTAAAGTAAGCTTCCCCAATTGAAGATATGTGGGCAGCAAATAATAAAGAGTGAGCCACCTTTTCTCTCAAGGGAAAATATTCATGTGAATTCTGTTCCCATAAATCACCCCACCCATGGAAACGAGAAACACATTTTGCTTTTCCTTTCCAGAAATATGCCAGTATATTACTCCACTTACCCCAATAGAAATAGCAAACATCATCCACTTTCAAATTCTCCTCAATAATTTTAATAGTAGGCGAATTTAGAATATTGTTCATGGTAAAATAACCTATCATCCACACCTTTAGTTTTTTCAAATCCCAGAGAGTTCCTTTTCCTATGAGGTCTTTAAACATCATTGGGGATATTCTTTTATTGAAGAGACCATGGGAAAGAAAATAGAATTTACTCTTGAATAAGGGCTTCTCTATTTTACAATTCCATCCAAGCTTCTTATATTCTGGAACCTGTGTCTTTAAGGGGACAAATATAATCTCGTCAAATTCTCGTTCGAGATAAGGTACTTCATCATGAAGAAATCCTTCAACTGTTTGCGTATATGGATATTTCACAGGAAATACATATATTTTTTTCATACCTATTTAAACATTTATCTTTTTATACCTTTTGCCAAATCGCCAGATAATAAAAACAGGAACTAAGGTCGCAAGTAATAGAACTCCCTTATAAGCTTCTATACCACTTCTTATCATCTGTGTAGACACTCCGCTAAAAATGACTGCTCCATACATATATATAAACTCTCTTTTTCTTATTAAAAAAAATCTTAAAACAGCAGCCCAAGTTATCGCTCCTATTATGACAGCAATTAAACCGAAATTCAGATACCATCCCGTAATATGATTAATTGTAACCCCGTATTCGGGTCTATGTCCAATTGTTCCCATTACGTAATATTCATAAATAGACTTTGGTCTTTCGAATCCTATAAATGTTGGTATCAAAGCCGAGAATAGAAACAGAATGCTTGACCCCCAAGTGTAAGCCACATCGAACTTCAGAACACCATACATTGACATCTGAGCTGCATAAAATTCCGGTGAGGTTATAAGAGTAAAAAAAATGTCAGAGAAGCCTACGCTATCATTATAGGTTAACAGTTCATTTGCACTAATGCCCCTCATAATGGATATTATTTGAATGGCAGATAATAACAACAAGCCGATAACTATATTTCTTAGCCGAAAAGCTTTTCTTACGCCATAAATTTCAGAATAGAGTAGAAATGTTATTATCAAACCTGATAAGAGCGTACTACGATTCCCCAAATAAAAACTACAAAGGTAATATAGAAAAAAGAGTGTTATGGGGAATATCTTTTTTGAATTGCATTTAGTAAAAAAAAGCGGGATAGTTAAATAAACGAATGTATTGCCACAGAACATCACAAGAGACTCTAAAGCGCCTAGTTCTGAATCAAATCTGCTGAGCTTATATGCAGAAACGCCACTGCTTATAGCATTCGATATGTCCTTATATGAAAAATACAAAAATATTAAAAGCAAAAAGAGCGTAATTAACCGATAGGTTTTACTTCTAGATAACTTCTCAATATATAATAACCACTGCTCCTTATTATTCTGACGTTTCAAAATGATCTTCGACCTACTTATATACGATAATTCGTAAAGTGAAAAAACAACTAAGAACAAGGAGTATAATAACAAACTTAAAAAATAATATCCATCAACATTTACGTTGAACATTATAGTTTCATAGAAAAAAATTTCTCCTTGTTGCTTTAATGGTATCCATGTCCAAGCGCCATAGATTGACCATAGGTAGATTATTAATATAGGAAATATAGGTACAATGGAGTTTGATCCTTTATATATTTTAAAGGAAATTATCACTTCATATAATGTGATTGCAATCAGCAACACGTAACAGAGAGTAGCGTACATAGAAAACAATTTAGAGTTTAATCAGATATCTTATAATACTCCAAAAGGTCATATATCTAAAATCGCCTTTAAGGAAGGATAGTATATGAGATTTGCTATCAGGATTGTATAAATAGGAATACTGTAAAAATGCCTTGAAA
>Ga0265298_10001362_pt1 | contig 36152 bp, 31 predicted proteins | sample AusTroGonzalo_MG_3_FD_193486 | JGI IMG/M metagenome (GOLD analysis project Ga0265298, IMG submission 193486) | Bovine rumen microbial communities from tropical cattle in Woodstock, Queensland, Australia - Gonzalo_01 | ecosystem: Host-associated > Mammals > Digestive system > Stomach > Rumen ...
AGACGGTCAGCTTCATCAAGGAGCACTACGGCAAGATGGCCATCACCTGCGACGACTACCCCACCCTGCTGGAACTCATGACCCACGACAAGAAGAACGTGGCCGGCACGATCAACTTCACCCTCTTGGGCGGCATCGGAGACATCCGCATCAACCAGACCGCCTCGAAGGAAGACATCTACGAGGCACTCGACTTCTACCGCGAGTGCTGACAGCAAAAAACATAACGGATATGAAGAAACTATTCATGCTGACGGCAGTGCTGCTGACAAGCGTCTGCAACTACGCACAGCAGCCGCCACTCGTCTATGAGACGGAGAACACCGGAATCAACGCCAACCCCGTGCTGCCCACGAAGGAACAAGGCACGAAGTGCGAAGCCCTGCCCGATCCCCTGATGTGGTCTGACGGCAGTGGACGTGTCACCGACTTCAAGGACTGGAGCCTGCGCCGTGGTGAGATTGCCAAGGAGATCCAGCACTACGAGATCGGCACGAAGCCGGCCGTAGACCCCTCGGCCGTGAAGGCCCGTATGGACGGCGACACGCTGAAGGTGACCGTCACCGTCGGCAGCCAGTCGCTCGAGCTCAGTGCCCTCATCAGCTATCCGTCTGTGGGTGAGGCACCTTATGCCCTGATGATCGGCACCAGCGGCATCGCCTTGCCCAAAAGTCTCTTTGAGAAGCGCCCCATCGCCACGATGATCTACAAGGAGGCACAGGTGAACAATTACAGCCAGTTTGGTGCCCGCTTCGGACGTAAGCCCGCTGGTCGTGGCAACTATGATTTCGACCGTCTCTATCCGGAACTGAAGGACAACGGTGCCTACAGCGAATGGACCTGGGGGCTGAGCCGCCTCATCGACGGACTGCAGCAGTTAGGGCCAGAGGTGACGAAGATCGACACGAAGCATATCGGCGTGACGGGATGCAGCTATGCCGGTAAGATGGCACTCTTCTGCGGAGCCTTCGACGAGCGCGTCGCCCTGACCATCGCCCAGGAGCCCGGTGGCGGCGGTGCTGCCGCCTGGCGCTATTCCCGTTGGCTGAACATTCAACCGGATGCCGAGCCCGTGGAGGACCTCGACAAGACGGACTACAACTGGTTTATGGAGAGTCTGCGCGAGAACTACGGCGAGGAGAACGTGGCCTATCTGCCCCACGACCATCACGAACTGGCAGCAATGGTCTGTCCGCGGGCCCTGCTGATGTTGGGAAATCCCGATTTCGTGTGGCTGGCAGATCCTTCGGCCTACGTTTCAATGAACGGTGCCATGAAGGTGTGGGAACAGTTCGGCATCGCCGACCGTGTAGGCTATTCCATCGTCGCAGGCCACGGACATTGTCAGTTGCCAGAGGTGCAGTTCCCGGAGGTGGAGGCATACATCGACCGCTTCCTGCTCGGCAAGACGGATGCGAACACCACCGTCCGCATCGCCCCAGACAGCTACAAAGATATCGACCTCAACTATTGGATAGGCTGGTGGGGTAAATAATAAAACCACAGATTACACAGATTTCACAGATTAAATAAGTTTCATCATGATAATAAGTGACAAATACAAATCTGTGTAATCTGCGTAATCTGTGGTTTATTTCATTTGGCTAATTCTTCTGCCAGTTTCCTAGCAGGCTTTTTGGTCTCCGTCAGGGGAATCCTGCTGACGTGAATATACGCCTTCGGCCGCTGGTACTTGGGCAGCACCGTCTCACAGACCGCCTTCGCCTCTTCCACATCGCCCTCCGTCAGCAATACGACCACCTCGCCAAACTTCTGGTCAGGCCGCTTACTTATTAAATAAGGTACGTGTAAATGATCCCTCAACAGTCTTTCCACCTCCTCCGCCTGGATCTTGATCCCTCCCGAGCAAATCACATTATCCTTCCTCCCCAAAATCCTGAAGCGGGTGATACAGGGGGACGGTTCTTTTGTTACATCGCCGGCCGATGTAACAAAAGAACCGTCCCCCTGTATCACGGCGATATCATTCGTCACCAACCTCTCTTTACACACCTCCGGTGCATCAATCACCAGACACCCTTCCTCATTCAGGCTGACACCGACCGACGGAAACGGCGTGTACCACTCCGAAGCCTCTGCCCCTGACAACCGCCTCAAAGCGATATGCGATAGCGTCTCTGTCATGCCATACGTGCTCCACACGTTATTCGGAAACGTCTTCAGTTCCTCTGCCAACGCCTCGTCTATCGCCCCGCCGCCAATGATCAGGTGCTTAATCTGTTTCAGCCGCTCCCGTTCCTCCGGCACCTGCAGTGAGTTATACACCTGCATCGGCACCATCGCGGCGAAAGTGAAACAGGGGGACGGTTCTTTTGTTACATCGGTCGGCGATGTAACAAAAGAACCGTCCCCCTGTTTCACCAAAGGATGCCCACTCGGCTCAATAACGATCAGTCGCAGATTCCGTTCTATCGCCCTGACCACCATCATCTTGCCTGCGATATAGTCGAGCGACATACAGAGTAAGGCCGTATCGCCAGCCTTCAGTCCGAGGAAGTCGCACGTAATCCGTGCCGAGGCCCTCATCCGCTGCTTCTCCACCAGCATCCGCTTCGGTTCCCCGGTACTCCCGCTCGTCTTCACCTCGACATACGGACTGTCGTCATTCCATTCCTTCAAAAACTCTTCTAAAGACATAGTAACATTTTAAAGACAGACTAACATACGAACATTTTTATAGACAGAATAACTATTAAAAGACAGACTAACATACGAACAAATTATTTGTGTAGCCATTATATTGTTAATATATATATTGTTAGTCTGTTATTATGTCTTTAAAAGTTACTCTGTCTCCAAAGCATATCTCCGCGAATCTCCAACCCCATATCGATATTATTCGTAAACAACTGTCCTGTTCCTAAGCCCTGCGGCATGGTGATATGGTCGCCATACACGTCGGAGGCGAACTGTGCGATAGCATTCAGGCCGATGTTACTTTCCAAGGCCGATGTGATCCACGAGCCGATGCCCATATACCTGGCTGTCTCAATCCACTCCCTGCAACCCATCATGCCACCGTGCAACGACGGTTTCAGAATGATGTATCTTGGTTTGATGATGTTCAGCATGTGCCGTTTCATCTCCGGGTCGTTCACGCCGATCAGTTCCTCGTCGAGGGCTATCGGCAAAGGCGACTCCCGACAGAGTTCCGACATATAAGCCCACTGTCCGGCCTTGATGGGCTGTTCGATGCTGTGAATGGCGTACTGCGACAGCAGTTCCAGCTTATACAGCGCCTCTTCAAACTTAAAGGCGCCATTGGCATCAAGCCGTAACTCGACATCATGGAAAGAGAACCGTTCACGGATGCGCTTCACCAGATCCAGTTCCTGGTCGAAGTCGATGGCACCGATCTTCAGTTTCACGCAGCGGAAGCCCTTCTCCAGCTTCTCCTCCATCCGTTTCAGCATCTCGTCATACCTGCCCATCCACACCAGTCCGTTAATGGGTATCCCCGCCTCGCCCCGGCTGAACGCCGTGTCAAACAGCATCCCACTCTCCTGACTCTTTAAATCCAGCAACGCCGTTTCCAGTCCGAAGAGCATCGAAGGATATGACCGCAAAGCCTCGAACGAATCACAGGGGGACTGTCCCTCGTGTGCGGAGTTCGCGGAGCACATCAGGGACTGTCCCCTCTGTGATTCCTGCCTTCGGCAGAACTCCTCACACATCTTTTCCAACACCTCCCGATAATCTTCCCTGGCATCGCAACTCAGATCCGGCAGTGGCGCACATTCCCCCACGCCCTCTCTCTCGCCGTCCGACAGACGGACATACCACACTTTCCTTTCCGTATACACACCCCTCGACGTCCCCGCCGGCTGCTTGAAATGCAGAATCTTCTCAGACAGATTAACTTTTAAAGACATACTAACAGACTAACAATTATAGACAAGATAACTATTTTAGACATAATAACAGACTAACATATTTTATTAACATACTATGAGAAACGCTTGCGATAAACACGATATTTCCGCTTGAATTGTAGTTCATCTGCACCGAAATTAATCAACAGGCCATCATTCACACCAGTAGCAGTCAGATAATTCACCAACTGTATCTCATGAGCCATATGCAATGACTGCACAGCCTTCAATTCCAAAATCAATATACCTTCGACAACAATATCAGCCTTAAAGTCGCCCACAAGCACATTCTCATAATACACACTGATAGGTTTCTCTATCTCATAAGACAATCCCTGCTTATCAAGTTCCACCACCATAGCATTCTTATACACAGGCTCCAAATACCCCGGTCCCAGACATCTTCGGATTCTGCCTGCACAATCCATCACCGTCTTTATCAACTCTTCTACATCCATATTTCTCTTTCGTTAATTATGTTCGAATAAATATATGTTCGTATGTCATTATGTCTTTAAAAACTGTTCGTTTGTTATTATGTCTTAAAAAACATGTTCGTATGTTAGTCTGTCTTTAAAACGATACTCTGCCTTTACGGCAGTTTTGGATACTTCTTAAAGTCCGGCTTCCGCTTCTCGAGGAAGGCCTTGCCGCCCTCCTGCGCCTCGTCGAGGAAATAGTAGAGCATCGTCGCGTCGCCAGCCAGTTCCTGAATGCCCGCCTGACCGTCGAGTTCCGCGTTCAGTCCAGCCTTGATCATCCTCAGCGCCAGCGGCGAACGCTCCATCATCTCCTCGGCCCACGCCACGCACTCATCCTCCAACTGTTCGATGGGCACCACTTTATTCACCATTCCCATCGCCTCAGCCTCTTGCGCTGTATACTGCCGGCAGAGGAACCAGATCTCACGCGCCTTCTTCTGTCCGACGATGCGCGCCAGATAGCTTGAGCCGAATCCCGCATCAAACGATCCCACCTTCGGTCCTGTCTGTCCGAAGATGGCATTCTCCGAGGCAATCGTCAGGTCGCAGACCAGATGCAACACATGTCCGCCACCTATCGCGTAGCCGTTCACCATCGCGATGACTGGCTTCGGCAACCGCCGTATCTGCATCTGCACGTCGAGCACACTCAGACGGGGCACGCCCTCGTCGTCGACATAGCCGCCACGACCCTTCACATGCATGTCGCCACCTGAGCAGAACGCATGCTTCACGTCGCGCAGCGTCTTGCCCTCCGGCACCTCACTCATCGCACCCGTCAGCAGCACCACGCTCACGTCCTGCATCTCACGGCACATGGCGAAAGCCTGACTCAGCTCCCACGTCGTCTTCGGCGTGAAGGCGTTACGATACTGCGGACGGTTGATCGTGATCTTCGCGATGCCGTTATACTCCTCAAACAGGATCTCCTTAAACTCACGTACTGTCTTCCAAACTCTTGTTTCCATAATTCTATATTTTTAAATCTTTATACTCCTGCGGATAGATGCCGGTGACACGCTTGAAGTAGCGGCAGAAATTGGCGGTGGTGGGGAAACCGAGTTGGTAGGCAGTCTCCTTGACCGTCTGCTTGGGATCCATGTCCATGATAAGCTTCGCCTGCGTCGCCACATACTGCTGAATCCATTCCAAGGGCGAGAGACCGTTGCTATACTGGCGGAACACTTTCGAGAAATACCTCGGTTCATAGTCCAACAGTCCGGCATAGTAATAGACATTGCGGTTCTCCTTATAGTGCTCCACTACCAAGTCGCAGAACTGCGTGTAAAGCGTTGCGGAATGACTCTTCGCCCACTGCGTATCCTGCTCCCGACGGTAGTAGTTGATGAACTCGTACCCCACTGCCAGATGCGACAGCAACATCTGCCGCCGCAGATGCAGGTCATTGAGGTCGTGCGAAGCTATCGCCTCCAATAGCTCAAGCAGTGCCATCACGCGATTGGCTTGCACATCGGTCAGATGACAGTGTGGCGCGTAGTTGAACTTTTCGGAGTCATGACTGAAGGCATGTGTCTTCAGCTCGCTGATCATTTCCGCAGAGATGAAAACGCGTGCATAGGTGTAATCCTCCGAGCACGCTATGCGTCGGAAAATATGGCCGGGCATGAGAATCCCAAAGTCGTTCTTTTCAATCGCAATCTCCTGCATGTCGAACATGACGCGTGCACTGCCGCGCAGACACAAAAGAAGAATGACGTGCGGAAACACCACATCCATGCCGGTCACAGGGTAACCGTGTATCTCTTTTTCCACACACACACCGTCCTGCTCAACGGACTGTATTAGTTGGTCTATTGTTGCGTCAGTCTGCATCATTTCTTGTCCATTTCCAGCTGCAAAATTACAACTTTTCTTCGAATTACAGCAACAAATCACACATTTTGACAACAAAAAGGCGAAAATCGGTAGTATTTTCTTGCTGCAAATAGTTGCACGTATCACAAAAAAGCAGTAACTTTGCACCCATGAATCAATTGTCCTATATATACACACCGGCTGAGGCCGATAGCATCATCATGATACAGGTTGTCATCGTGATAGTACTCATCGTGCTGGGAGGTATCGGTTTGCGTCAAAGTAGGATTATCAGACAGCGAAATGAGCAGCTTCGCCGTATTCTTAATGCACTGGATGACTACCGGGCAATAGTGGGCAACGGAGAACTGTCGCTCGACGAGCAGGAGGAGATGGTGAAGAAGAAGTTGGAGCCGAAGACGAAGACGACCAAGGTGGCTCAAAAGGAAGAGGGGGCCTTCTTCGTGAAGATGGATGCCCGTGTAAACAAGGAAAAACCATTTACGGATCCCGATTTCGACTATTATGCCCTGATAAAGTTCATGGGAGTCAGTCGGGATGAGTTCTGCAGGCTCGTGCCGCGCTACACGGATCCCGAAAGGACAAAAGACTATATCAACTCCCTCCGGGCAGAATATGCTGCAAAGTTGCTCATGGATCACTCTGGCTCTTCAATGGAAGACATCGTTGTCATGTGCGGCTTCAAGGATGCAGCAGCTTTCAACAATGCCTTCAAGTTCTCCTTCGGCATCACACCAACAGACTATCTGAACAGCATGAGTCAGATGTTCAAGAAAAAAACATCGTGACCGAAAAGATACAAATACACGTAAATCGTTAGCGGCGTGAAGGCTGCTGGCGCTGACCTTGGGATGGGCGTTGACCCTGAGGACGTACATTATGATTGGGGCGCGGAGCAGGTTTGGGCGGAGCCGCCTGGGCAGGACCTGTGCGGAAATGACCGCCACCACGATAGTTGGTGTAAGCCTTGGGGCGATTCAGCATGAAGTGAGAGCGGTTGGGATAGACGCGGTAGACCCTGAACTCCCAGCGGTCGTCGCGCCAACCTAACGGACGATAGAAATACTTCACTCGCATGAAGTTCTCGTACTGCAGGGGCGTCAGCGCCCGCTGAATCTCAAAGTTGCGGTGCTTCCACAGGTCGCTATATAGGTCGTACTTCGTGGTGACCAGCATGAAATAGTCGAGGTTGATCTCGTAGATTGCCTCGTACTGAGAAGGAGAGAGGTTCAGCTCGTAGGCCATCTTGTCTGACAAGAACAGCGCCTCGGAGCGGGCTACATCATAACTCAGGGCTTTGGCCGTGACGGTTATCACCATCAGCATTGCCACCATCATCAGTTTCTTCATATTCATAAGTTTTTAGGGTCCAAATACTTACATGACACGGTGCAAAGATAGGAAGAATAATTGAGACTTGCAAACTTTTTAGCAGAATTCTCACGAAATCTGTATTTCTGTATTACACCACGTCCGATTCCCGTCAGCTTCTCCATCCGTTCCTCATCATAGGAAACAATTTGTTTTTGGAGTTCAAAGATCTTCGACCTTCCTTCGACGGACAAACGACGGACGAACGACGGACGAACGACCTTGCGTCAATTATCTGAACACGGATTTTATGGATTATACGGAAAAGGCTTTAACACGAATAACCGTGAATGGCCATTAATGGACCAGAATTAACTTAAGACCAAAGGAGCACTAAAGGAACACTAAAGGAGCACCAAAGGAACACCAAAGGAACAGAAGCCGATGCTGTCGACATACCAGGCCGTAGTGTCGAAATGACTTATGCAGAAAAAAAAGCGAGATTTCTTGTAAAAGTCTTGCATTTCTGCCATATATTATGTATCTTTGCATCCGTTAAAGCCTTAGTCCATGAGGAAAGATGTATTATATCTGGCTTTGCTGCTGATGGCGACGGTGCAGGCGACAGCGCAGCAGGTGGTGCAGAACAAGCAGCGCCACTTCAAGAAGGCGGTGCCGGCTGGGAACTATAGCGGCATCACGTGGTTAGGCGGTGACAGGTATGCGGTCGTGAACGACAAGTCGAAGACGGCGGGCTTCCACCTGATGACCATCCGGCTCGACTCCATCACGGGAAAGATTGAGGACGTGAGGGCAGACAGTTTTATGACCTCAGGACTGCCCAACCGCGATGAGGAGGGCATCTGCTATGTGCCTCCGACGAACACGCTCTTCGTGAGCGGGGAGAGCGACGGACAGATTGTGGAGTACACCCTCGACGGACAGCTGACAGGAAGAGCGCTCAATATTCCCGAGGTCTTCAGAAAGGCATACGACAACAAGAGTTTCGAGGCGCTGACTTACAACGCCAAGACACAACGATTCTGGACTACGACGGAAAACACGCTGAGGGCCGACGGTGAGAAACCCGACATCAAGAAGAGAATCGCAAACAGGCTGCGCCTGCAGAGTTTCGGCAACGATCTGCAGCCACGGGAGCAATACTGGTACGTGACTGACTCTTCGGCTGTGAAGAGCAAGAAAGGCAGAAACACCCTCGGCGTGAGCGGACTGGCTGCCCTCGACGACGGACAGGTGATCGTATTGGAACGGGAGGTGAGGAGGGCGCCCAAAAAGATTGGCAGCTTCGTTCATGTGAAGCTCTTCGTAGTGAACCCGCAGCAGCAACAGTCTGGCGACACACTGAGGAAACAGCTGCTCACGGAATTCCGCACCCGCATCAACCTGAAAAAGCGCAGTTTCGCCAACTACGAAGGCATCTGTGCAGGTCCGCGACTGGCCGACGGAAGACAGGTACTGCTGCTCGTGGCCGATTCGCAGAACCAGTATAAGGGCTATCTCAAGGACTGGTTCAAGACCATCGTCATTTCTAAAGACATAATAACAGATATTTAGACAGAAGAACTTTTTTTAGACAGAATAACATACTAACAGATATTATTAGTAACAGATATTATTAACAACAAATAACAACAATAACAATGAGAAAACTATTATTACTATTCGTTCTGAGCGTCTTGAACATCGCAGGAACATGGGCCGAGGAACGGTCAGAGAGAGAGGCAAGGACACTGGCCATGAGGTTTTTGAGCGGCCTCGCCGTCGGACAGTCCGACCTCGTTGAGGTTACGCTGCAGGGGCAGGTGAGCGGACTCTATGTGTTCAGTCTGGGTGAGCAAGGCGGCTTTATCATCGTCAGCAACGACGACAGGACCCTGCCTATCCTTGGCTTCAGCGAGAACGGGACACTCGACCTGGAGAACATGCCCGACGAGCAGCGCGCCTGGCTGCAGGGCTATGCCGACGAGATTGTATGGCTGCAGCAGCATAACAACGAGAACGCCATTCCCAACTTTCCGGCGAACACCCGTGCCGGATCGCAAGACAAGGAAGACATCGCACCGATGGTCACCACCACATGGGGTCAGCGCGCACCGTATAACAACCTGTGTCCCGACTATGCTCCCGGCAAAAGATCCGTCACCGGTTGTGTCGCCACAGCGATGGCACAGGTGATGAAGTATCACCAATGGCCCGTGACGGAGACGGAAGCCATACCGGGCTACAGAGACGGCTATGGCGTGGACCAGACACCGCTCGAAGCCACCACCTTCGACTGGGAGAACATGATGGACAGCTACAGCGGCAGCTCAGGTGATCAGACCACCCCTAACCCCTCCTACTCAGGAGGGGAAACGGCCGTCGCCAAACTGATGCAGTATTGCGGTTATTCCGTTGAGATGAACTACGGTCCCTCGTCTGGTAGCTGTATGTTCAAAGTGGCTCCCGCCCTTAAGGACTATTTCGACTACAACGGCACGACAACGTATATCTCGCGCAGCTCTTACTCCAACGACAAGTGGGAGGACATCATCTATCATGAGCTGGCCTCACACCGTCCTGTGCTCTACGGAGGACAGTCGACAGGCGGCGGACATGCCTTCGTCTGTGACGGCTATCGGTATGAATACGCCGCCGACTACTTCCATATCAACTGGGGCTGGGGCGGAAAGAGCGACGAATACTATGTCTTGTCCGTTCTTAACCCATACTCAGGACAAGGCACCGGGGGCAGCAGTTCTCAAGGCGGTTTCTACTTCGGACAGGAAGCCATCATCGGCATACAGAAGTCTACAGACAGCGGAACCTTAGCAGACATCACGCCCGCAAAGGTTGACCTGACACCCAACAGCATGACGCTGAGCAGCGAGACGATCTTCCTCGGAGAGACGGCAACCATCACCCTCAACGTCACCAACAACAGCGCTGATGACTTCGACGGCGACATCTATGTGGGGACATCAGGATGCCTACTTGTCAGCAGCCGAATCTCCATTCCTGCCGGACAGACCCAGGACTGCACCCTCACCTACAAACCTACTGCGGCAGGCGCCTACGGCCTGATATTCTTTGAGCCTATGGACAATGGATACTATGGCAATAAAGGAGGCGTGCTGGCCACATTGACCGTCATCGAAGAGACAACCCCCGAGCCTGTTGACCCAGAGCCTGTTGTCCCAGAGACTTGTCCTGCTCCGGAGAATCTGACGGTGAGTGAGATTACGGCCACTTCGGCAGTGGTCAGCTGGGAGGGCAGCGCCAACAGCTATGACGTGCGTTACGGTATTGTCCCAGAAGGCACCACCATCACTCAGGAATGGCTGCAATACGACAATGACAACATTACGGTCATGACCACCCAGGGACTTAACCTTCCCGAGACGACCTGGGGTGTGATGTATCCAGGCAGCATGGTAACAGGCACCAAACTGACCAAGATCGCCATCTACGAAACGATGTTAAATACTGAAGACATCACTGTGAACATCTATTCCGGAGGCGACGACGCCCCAGGCACACTGCTTCATACAGAGACGGTCACACCCTTAAAGAATGGTTTCCATGAAGTGACGCTGTCCACACCCGTCACGATTACCGCCGGAGAGAACCTGTGGATTACGCTGACAGAAAAGGGGAAATCTCCGATAGCCTGCTATCAGGCGTCTACGGTCGAGCCCAACAACCAATGGATATGCTATAACGGCAAATGGTATCAGGCCAGCGACCTTTACCATCTCCCAGGCTTTGACTATTGCTGGCGGATTCGCGGTTTCATCGAGGCAGAGAGTCTTAATGACGTCGAGTGGTCCACCCCTGCCAACTGCACGGAACTGTCTTATACGCTGACAGACCTGGCCTCTGGTAAGAACTATATGGTCCAGGTGCGGGGCAACAACGGCAATGAGGATGTCAGCCAATGGGAAGCACAGACCTTCTCGACATTAGAGGACATCAGCCAGCCCGAAGCTATCAACAGTGTCATTGTGAAGCCGGAAGACGGTGACGTGTGGTACAGCCTCGACGGTCGCCGCCTGAACGGGAAGCCTACGACGAAGGGGGTATATATCCGCCCGGTCTCCGGAAGCGAGCAAGACAGGAGCTATGGAAAGAAGGTTGTGATGAAGTAAGGAGGAAGGCCCTATGCTACAGATCCGCTGTAAGAATATCAACGTGACGAAGAGTTTCCCTGAAGGAGTCTCGCTGCTCGACGTGTATCAGGAGTTTGCCGACGAGGTACACCTGCCCTACCCCGTGGTGTCGGCAAGAGTGAACAACACCTCACAGGGACTGAAGTTCAGGCTCTTCCAGAACCGCGACGTGGAGTTTCTCGATGCCCGCGAGGGCTCCGGCCACAGGGTGTATGTCAGATCGCTGAGTTTCGTGCTGTATAAGGCGACACAGGATGTGTTCCCTGGTTCGAAACTCTTCATCGAGCACTCGCTCTGCCGGGGGTACTACTGCAACTTCAGACCTACCCCCAGCCCCTCCCGAAGGGAAGGGAGAAAGATTACCGATGAGGATGTAGCAAAGATCAAGGCCCGCATGGAGGAGATCGTCGCCCTCGACATGCCCTTCCGTCGTATGGAGGCCACCAACGAGGAGGCCATCCGCGTGTTTGCCGAGCGGGGATTCCAGGACAAGGTGAAACTGTTGGAGACGAGCGGACAGATCTACAGCGACTACTACACCTTAGGTGACACCGTGGACTATTACTACGGGCCATTAGTGCCGTCGGCAGGCTATCTGACGGTGTGGGGACTGGAACGTTACGAGGATGGCCTGCTGCTGCGGGTGCCAGACTGGAACAACCCGTCGGTGCTGGCAGAGAAAATGCCGCAGCCGAAGACCTTCGAGATGTTTGCCGAGAAGACGCGCTGGGACATCATCATGCGACTGTCGAACGCTGGCGACGTGAACAAGGCCGTGATGCGGGGCTATGCCTCAGAGCTGATACAGGTGTCGGAGGCCCTGCAGGAGAAGAAGATCGTGCAGATAGCTGAGGAGATAGAACGCCGGTTCCACCGGGAGAAGGATCCCGTGAGGCTGGTGCTCATCACAGGACCGTCGAGCTCAGGAAAGACCACCTTCTGCAAACGTCTCTCCGTGCAGCTGCTCGCCTGTGGACTGAGACCGGTATCGTTCTCTACGGACGACTATTTCGTGAACCGCGTGGACACCCCCAAGCTGCCCAACGGCGACTATGACTTCGACAACATCGAGACGGTGGAGTATGCGCTGCTCGAGGACCATCTGCTCAGGCTGATGCAGGGAGAGAGGGTGGAGATACCGGAGTATAACTTCGTGACGGGCAAACGGGAGTACAACGGCAAGAAGCTGAAGTTAGGCAATGACACGGTGCTCATCATCGAAGGCATCCACGCCCTGAACCCGCTGCTGACGAAGAAGATTCCCGATGCCACGAAATACAAGATCTTCATCTCTGCCCTCACGAGCATCTCGTTAGACGACCACAACTGGATTCCGACACGTGACAACCGTCTGCTGCGCCGTATCATACGCGACTATAACAAGGGGGCATATACTGCCCGGCAGACCATCGCACAGTGGAAGAACGTGCTGAAGTCGGAGGATCAGTGGATCACGCCGTTCCAGGAGTCTGCCGACGTGATGTTCAACTCGGCGCTGAACATCGAGTTCGCCGTGCTGAGGATCCATGCGGAGATTATCCTGACCTCCGTACCGAAGAACTGTCCGGAGTATGCGGAGGCGCACAGGCTGCTGAAGTTCATCCATTACTTCCTGCCCATCAGCGACAAGGAGATCCCGCTGACATCCATCATGCGGGAGTTCCTCGGAGGCTCCAGCTTCAAATATTAGACAGAATAACATTTGAAGACAGAATATCTTTTTAGACATAATAACATATTAACAAAATTTTTAGACAGATGAACTTTTTTTAGACAGAAGAACATAAGATCATAAAAGTTGCGCTAGGAAGGGAGGGAATAATATGTTCTTATGTTCTTCTGTCTAAAAATATCTGTTAGTATGTTATTATGTCTTTAAGAACTGGTAATATGTCTTTAGTGTTTGTTCGTCTGTATAGGCATCGGTGAAGACTTCGAGGAGGACAGGGCGGTCGCTATCTATATATAATAAGGTATCGATGGCAGAACGCATCTGTGGCATGTCGGCAGCAGAGAGATAGACCACATCGTTCTGGCGACAGATGCCCTCTGCGGAAGTATGGTGCTCGGCAGAGACAAACTTGTCACGGGCCGGACTCTGTTCCAGTCCAGGGAGCATGTTGAAGATACCACCTCGACCGTTGTTCAACAGGAGGATACGGAAGTTCTTGCCCAGATTCTGGTTCCACAAGGCATTCTGGTCATAGAAGAAACTCAGATCTCCAATGACGCAGAAGACTATTGAGGGGTGAGAAGTGAGGTGAGAGACCACAGAGAAGCCGGCTGCTGTGGAGAGCGAGCCGTCGATGCCGTTCACACCACGATTACAGTAGACACGATGGGAACGGGCAAAGCTATTGGCCAGACGGATGGCGGAGCTGTTGGCATAATGGACCACGGCATCGCCCACCTGTGACTCAAAATACTTCACGGCAGCCATCTGTGAATAGACAGGCTCGTAAGCCTCTGCACGACGGCGCACACGCTCCAACAGGTCATCCCACAGCTTCACGAAGGGATGGGGTTCCATCACCAGCATAAAACGGATATGGTCGGCAACCGCCTCGCCGTCGCCATGCACGACATGCGTCAGGTTCATAAAGGTATCTGTAACCTCACCCGTCTCATTGACCACCCACGTCTCCTTGGCTTTCCTGAGGAAGTGCTTCAGACGTTTGCTGACAATGGAGCCCCCGATATAAAGGACGAAGTCAGGCACGTAGCGCTCATCATCGCCCACCAGACAGGCAGCCTCATCCATCAGCGGGTTCATAGGCTGACCGCTGATGAGCATCGGGCGCTTGGCCTGGAGGAACATACGAGTGACGTGACTCAGGGTACTGGCAGAGATGTCGGCTAAAAGCCGGTCAATCTTGCGCTCCTTTGGCAGCGAGGTTACGGAGTAGTCAAATAGCGGTTCGCTGATAGGCACGTTGATATGCACAGGGCCGTTCTTAACAATAAGAGCTTCGTTTATCAGGCGATTACAATACCAATGCGCCTCAGACACCCTTTCCCCTCCTAAATTAGGAGGGGAAGAGATTACCTCTGGGAGGGTGACGGCCTTGCGGACGAAACGGCCGAGGGCATCGGGCTGTGGAAGCGTCTGACCGTCAAGCTGGCCTATCCACTGCGGAGGACGGTCTGCGGAGATCACCACCAAAGGCCGCTGCTGGTAGTAAGCCTCAGCGACGGCCGGGGCAAGATTGAGCAGAGCCGTACCGCTGGTGACACAGACGACGACGGGCTGCGACAATGCCTGCGACATCCCTAACGCATAGAATCCTGCGCTGCGCTCGTCGGTGACAGGATAGCATGTGATATCAGGACATTCGTTCAGGTTATGCACGATAGGTGAGTTCCTGCTGCCTGGACAGACCACCGCATGACGGACACCGTGCGCCACGAGCAAAGCAGTCAATATATTTACGTTCTCCTTACTACAATACATTAACTTATTATTCTGTTACTACGTCTTTATCTTGTTATTCTGTTACTATGTCTTTAAAACATTACTTTGTCTTATCACCCGTCGCATGGTTTCAAGTTTTGCTTCCGTTTCGAGCCATTCCTGTGAGATGGTGCTGTCAGTCAGCAGGCCACCACCGGCATAGAGGTGATATCTGTTCCCGTCTATATTCATGCAACGGAGAGACACGTAGAGACGGGTGTCGCCTTCTGGATCGAGCATGCCCATAAAACCACTGTAGTAACGGCGGGGGGTATGTTCATTCTGTATGATGAAGTTGAACGTCTCACGTTTCGGCAGGCCACAGACGGCAGGTGTGGGATGGAGTGCGTGAAGCAGGTCACCGAGATGCCGACCATCAGGCAGCGTGAAGGTAAAGTCGCTCCGCAGATGAACCAGATTAGCCGCACGGACGGTACGGGGACCCTCCTCATGGAAATCACCCGTAAACTGTTCCAGGCACTCTGCAATATAGGTGGTGACGATGCGCTGCTCCTGAATATCCTTCGTAGCCCAAGTGACTCTCTCTCCTTCGCTCATCAGAGAATCCCCTTCCAGCCTCATCGTACCTGCCAAGGCTATGGTATGCCAGTCGTGCGCCTTACCCTCTAACAGGATCTCTGGAGTAGCAATAAGCCATGTCCCACTCTTGGAGGTGGATACCAGCGAGATGAACATCCGTGGGTACAGTTCACAGGCACAGAGGAAGAGTTCCATAGGGTCTATCAGTGCTTCCGAGACCTCTTCCGCACAACGGGCCAGAACGATCTTGCGGAAGATACCAGCCTCAAGCTGGGCATGATAGTTGGCGAAGTCGATGATATATGTAGAATCAGGGAGACAGGTCGCGTGTCTCGGGCTATCGCCGGGCGCATGAACCTCTCCCCCTGATTCTACTTTCCTCGTTTCCACACGATCAGGGCGAATCAACAAAATGGGCTGTTGGCTTGTTACCTCAAAGGGAGCAACGACAAAGCCCTGCCTGCCGTTAAGTTCTGTGCAGGAAAGAAATTCCGCAGGCTCACCTTCCGTCTGCTGGACAAGTGTCGCGTGATCTTCATGCGGCAAACGATAGATGGCATAGGCGGACATTACTTCTTCTGTTTGATGATATAATTAGTGACCCGGACATTTGAGATCAAGTCTCCCGCGGTGTCCTTGATATCCACATTCCACACATGGAGCGTCGTGCCACGATGGAGCAGACGGGCATAGGCCGTCACGGTGTCACCCTCGGCAACAGCCTTCACGTGACTGCCGCTGACCTCGATGCCCACACAGGCACAACGGGGACAGAGGGCAGACGATCCGACACCTGCCACATTCTCTGCCAGTGCCAGCGAAGCACCACCGCTGAGGAATCCGAAGGGCTGACGATTGCGCTCGTCGACCTGCATACGCGCCATACACGTATCGTCCTCGGGCGTGGAGAGGAACTCCATCCCGAGGGCGGTACTCAGGTTCATGCTACCTTCGACAATTTTCTTTATGATCTCAATGTCCACTCTTCATTCTTCTGTCTATTTGAACAATGAGTATTCGGGTACGCTCCATGCCAGGGCACTGGCACCCAGCACATCGCGCTCGCGGTCATTGAGCTCAGACACCAGGATCTTCACCTTACCCTGCATATTGCCGAAGACATGCTTCTCAAACGATTCCTTCAACGGGTCATAGAGCCACTCGCCCGCATGGGAGATACCTCCCGTAAGGATGATAGCCTCCGGATCGATAATCGAGGCATAGTTGGCAAGACCGAGACCCAGCATATAACCAGTGCGACGGAAAACCTCCTTGGCCAACTCGTCGCCCTTCTCGCAGCACTCGTTGATGGTACGTGGCGTGATGCGTTCCAGGTCACGCATCAGTGACGGTGCGTCAGACTCTGCCAACATCTCCTTGGCCGTGCGGATAATACCGGCAGCACCTGCATAGGCCTCAAGACAACCCTTGTGCCCGCAGCCACACTCACGCCCGTCGTCAACCACACAGGTATGTCCGAACTCACCGGCATAGCCGAGGTGACCCTTATGGTCTTCACCTTCCGTGAAGAAACAGCTGCCCAGACCGATGCCCAGGCTGATGATAATGAAGTTCTTCATACCATGGGCACAGCCGAAAGTGTATTCGCCCAGTGCCGACACATGGGCGTCGTTAGAGAGGGCGACAGCCAGTCCCAGGCGGTCGCGGAGCATGGCTGCCATCGGAATGACACCCTTCCAAGGCAGGTTTGCTGCATTCTCGATACACCCTGAGACGGAGCTGGCACTCGGGCTACTCATACCGATGGAGCGGATCCTCTCATACCCCCCATTATTCTCGACCAACGTGATAATCTTCTCACTGAGCACGGATACGAAGGTGTTCACGTCAGGAAAATCGGTCGTAGGAAAAGAGTCTTCTGCCAGAATATTACCTCTGACATCTACAATAGCATAGGTGGTCAATTCGTTGCTGATATCAACGCCCACCACTTCTGATTTGATGTTCTGTTTTATCATACTCCTAGTTATACATAGAGTTTATTAACCTCGATCAATGATTACTTTTTATGCCACAAATGTAGACATAATTTCTTAATCAACCAAAAGTTTCCTCATTTTTTTTGAAATATTTACCCTATCCGGTGTTTTTTTCGAGATATTTTTGTATCTTTGCACCCATAAAAGTAAAATATTCGAATATTTGAGATGAACATTTTAGAATTAAGTGAACAAGAAATCGGCAGACGCGAGAGTCTGCAAGAGCTGCGCAACATGGGTATTGACCCCTATCCCGCAGCCGAATACCCCACAAACGCCTTTTCCACCGACATACGTGACAATTTCCGTGACGAAGACGAGCCCCGCCAGGTGTCCATTGCCGGCCGTATGATGAGCCGTCGTGTCATGGGAAAGGCCTCGTTTGCTGAGATACAGGACTCCAAGGGCCGTATTCAGGTGTATATCACCCGCGATGACCTCTGCCCATGTGAAAACAAGGACTTATATAATAATGTGTTCAAACGTCTGCTCGACATCGGCGACTTCATCGGTGTGAAGGGTTTCGTGTTCCGTACACAGACAGGTGAGATCAGCGTGCATGCCCAAGAGCTCACCCTGTTGTCGAAGGCCCTGAAGCCGCTGCCCATCGTGAAATACAAGGACGGCGTGGTCTACGACAAGTTCGATGATCCTGAATTGCGTTACCGTCAGCGCTATGTTGACCTCGTGGTGAACGAGGGTGTCAAGGAGACGTTCCTGCAGAGGGCGACGGTGATCCGGACACTTCGGAAAGTTCTGGATGATGCCGGATATACTGAGGTTGAGACACCTACCCTGCAGATGATTGCCGGTGGTGCTTCGGCCCGTCCGTTCATCACCCATTTCAATGCCTTGGATCAGGATATGTATATGCGCATCGCTACCGAGCTCTATCTGAAGCGCCTCATCGTGGGCGGTTTCGAGGGTGTGTATGAGATTGGCAAGAACTTCCGCAACGAGGGTATGGACCGCAACCACAACCCCGAGTTCACCTGCATGGAACTCTATGTGCAGTATAAGGATTACAACTGGATGATGTCGTTCACGGAGAAGCTGCTCGAGACCATCTGTATCGCTGTCAACGGCAAGCCCGAGCGTGAGATCGACGGTAACATCGTGAGCTTCAAGGCACCCTATCGTCGTCTGCCCATCCTCGAGGCTATTCAGGAGAAGACAGGCTTCGACTGCAATGGCAAGACCGAAGAAGAAATCCGCGCCTTCTGCCTCTCCAAGGGTATGGACGTGGACGAGACCATGGGCAAGGGCAAGCTGATTGACGAACTCTTCGGTGAGTTCTGCGAGGGCACCTTCATCCAGCCTACGTTCATCACCGACTATCCCGTGGAGATGTCTCCCCTGACGAAGATGCACCGCAGCAAGCCAGGACTCACTGAGCGTTTCGAGTTGATGGTGAACGGTAAGGAACTGGCCAACGCCTACTCTGAGCTCAACGATCCCATCGATCAGGAGGAGCGTTTCGTAGAGCAGATGAAACTGGCAGACAAGGGTGACGACGAGGCGATGATCATCGATCAGGACTTCCTTCGTGCCCTGCAGTACGGCATGCCTCCCACCTCTGGCATCGGCATCGGTATCGACCGCCTGGTGATGCTCATGACGGGCAAGACCTTCATCCAGGAAGTGCTCTTCTTCCCCCAGATGAAGCCAGAAAAGAAGATTCCACAGAACACACCCGCAGAGTGGGCTGCCATCGGCGTCGCTGAGGAATGGGTACCCATCCTCCGCAAAGCCGGCTTCAACCTCGTGCAGAACATCGCCACCGAGAAGGCCCAGGGTCTCCAGCAGAAGATCGGCGACATCGTGAAGAAATACAAGCTCGACATGCAGAAACCCTCTGTCGACGATATACAGAAGTGGATAGACAAAGTATCAATTTAAGACATAGTAACAGATTAACAAACAAAATATGTTAGTATGTTACTCTGTCTTTAAAAAGTTATTCTGTCTCTAAAACAGGTTAATATGTATGATGTAGGTAAGATAGCGATTATCGGCGGCGGTAGCTGGGCAACAGCGATCGCGAAGATTGTGGTGAGCCACACCCACCACATCGGCTGGTATATGCGTCGTGACGACCGTATCGAGGACTTCCGGCGTCTGGGACACAACCCGGCCTATCTCACCAGTGTCCACTTTAACATCAACGAGATCCACTTCGACAGCGACCTGAACCGTATCGCCCAGCAGTACAACACGCTGGTCTTCGTCACCCCCTCACCCTACCTCAAGAGTCATCTCAAGAAACTCAAGACCCGTCTGCACGACAAGTTCGTCATCACCGCCATCAAAGGTATCGTGCCCGATGAGAACCTTGTCTGCTCCGAATATTTCCATCAGGTCTATGACGTGCCTTACGAGAACCTCGCCTGCATCGGCGGTCCCTCCCATGCTGAGGAGGTGGCACTCGAGCGTCTGAGCTATCTTACCGTAGGCTGTGCCGACCGTGAGAAGGCACAGGCCTTCTGCGAAGTGCTCACCAGCGAATTCATCAAGACGAAGACCTCCACCGACGTGGTGGGCATCGAATACTCCTCCGTGCTGAAGAATGTCTATGCCATTGCGGCCGGCATCTGCTCAGGACTGAAATACGGTGACAACTTCCAGGCAGTGCTGATGGCCAATGCCGTGCAGGAGATGAACCGTTTCCTCACCGCCGTCCATCCTCTTGAGCGCAACGCCTACGACTCCGTCTATCTCGGTGACCTGCTGGTGACAGGCTACAGTAACTTCTCGCGCAACCGCACCTTCGGTACGATGATCGGCAAGGGCTACAGCGTGAAGTCGGCACAGATAGAGATGGAGATGATTGCCGAGGGCTATTTCGGCACGAAGTGTATGAAGGAGATCAACCGTCACTGTCATGTGAACATGCCCATCCTCGATGCCGTCTACAACATCCTCTACGAGCGCATCTCCCCGCAGATCGAAATAAAACTTCTTACCGACAGTTTCCGATAACATTTATCCTATAATATATAAATAATGTATCACAATGAAAAATATCAGTCTTGACATTACGAAGGCTGCCTGCTTCCTTGAAGCTGGCGCAGTAGAGGCTTTTGAGCCTAAAGTGAAGGCCGCCCAGCAGTCGCTGGAAGACGGCACGTGTCCCGGTAATGATTTCCTCGGATGGCTCCACCTGCCCTCCAGCATCACACCCGCATTCCTCGACGAGCTGCAGGCATGTGCCAACGTGCTCCGCGAGAACTGCGAGGCCATCGTCGTAGCCGGTATCGGCGGCAGCTATCTCGGCGCCCGTGCCGTCATCGAGGCCCTCAGCAACTCGTTCTCATGGCTCGTACAGGACAAGAAGAACCCCACGATCCTCTTCGCAGGCAACAACATTGGCGAGGACTATCTCTTCGAGCTCACCGAGTATCTGAAGGATAAGAAGTTCGGTGTGATCAACATCTCCAAGAGTGGTACCACTACTGAGACCGCCCTCACTTTCCGTCTGCTGAAGAAGCAGTGCGAGGCCCAGCGCGGCAAGGACGAGGCTAAGAAGGTCATCGTCGCCGTCACCGACGCCAAGCGTGGTGCTGCCCGTACCTGTGCCGACAAGGAGGGTTACACTTCGTTCATCATCCCCGACAACGTCGGTGGCCGTTTCTCAGTGCTCACTCCCGTGGGTCTGCTGCCCATCGCCTGTGCTGGTTTCGACATCCGCGAACTCGTCGCCGGTGCCCAGGATATGGAGAAGGCTTGTGGCAAGGACGTACCCTTCGCAGAGAACCCAGCCGCCCAGTATGCAGCCGTGCGTAACGGTCTGTACCAGAAAGGAAAGAAGATTGAGATCATGGTCAACTTCCAGCCGAAGCTTCACTTCATGAGCGAGTGGTGGAAGCAGCTCTACGGTGAGTCGGAGGGTAAGGACAAGAAGGGTATCTTCCCCGCAAGTGTCGACTTCACCACCGACCTCCACTCCATGGGACAGTGGATCCAGGACGGCGAGCGCACCATCTTCGAGACCGTCATCAGCATCGAGGAGCCCGAGAAGAAGCTGCTCTTCCCCAAGGACGACGAGAACCTCGACGGTCTGAACTTCCTCGCCGGCAAGCGTGTGGACGAAGTGAACAAGATGGCCGAGCTCGGCACCCGTCTGGCCCATGTCGACGGTGGCGTGCCCAACATCCGCATCACCATGCCGCGTCTCAACGAGCGTTATCTCGGACAGATCATCTACTTCTTCGAGATTGCTTGCGGCATCAGCGGCAATGTGCTCGGTGTGAATCCCTTCAACCAGCCCGGTGTTGAGGCTTACAAGAAGAATATGTTCGCCCTCCTCGACAAGCCCGGCTACGAGGCAGACAGCAAGGCCATTAAGGCCCGCCTGGCTCAGGAATAATATTTTATGTTTAGGATCTCGATTAAGAACTATCTTGAAAAACACGGCTTTGAGGCATTGCGCCCCAAAGCCGTGCTCTTTGATATGGACGGCGTGCTCTACAACTCGATGCCCAACCACGCCATTGCCTGGAAACAGTCCATGGCACAGTTCGGCATCATGATGACCGCCGACGATGCCTACGCTACAGAAGGTGCCCGGGGCGTGGACACGATCAAGAAGATGGTGCAAAAACAACAAGGCCGTGAGATCGACGAGGCCGAGGCCCAGCGGATGTACGACGTGAAGACGCAGATCTTCCACTCCCTGCCCGAAGCGCCCGTCATGCCAGGCATGCCTGAACTCATGCAAAAAATCACGGATGATGGACTCCTGTGCTGCGTCGTCACGGGCAGCGGTCAGCGCCCCCTCATCAACCGCATCCTCAGCGACTTCGGTGCCTTCGTTACCGAAGACCACATCACCACCGCCTACGATGTCCGTAGGGGTAAGCCTGCACCAGACCCCTATCTCATGGGACTGCGCAAGGCAGGAGACTTAAATCCATGGGAAGCCATTGTCATAGAAAACGCCCCTCTGGGTGTGCGTGCCGGAGTTGCCGCCAAGATCTTCACCGTCGCCGTGAATACTGGCCCCTTACCAGACCAGACGCTCCTCGATGCCGGCGCAGACTTACTCTTCCCCTCTGTTGCAGAATTCTGCAACAACTGGGAATTGTTGTCTTAGTTGTCCTGGTTGTCATCATTATCCGTCTCCTGGTTGTCGTCAACAACACTCTTATTGTCGTTTAATTCCTCGCTGCCGCTGGTATCCATCTGCGTATCACGGCTGATGGTCACGTCACCAAAGTTACTGAGCGTGATCACCAACGGGATATACTCATCCGTCTGCGGATGACACACACTGCCGGCGAAGATGAGGTTGTTGCCGTCGACACGGTCGAAGACCAAACCCTCCAGTATGCCCGTAGCACGGTAGTCATCATCAAGATAGTCGTAGAAATTGGCCTTGGTGAACGTATGGCTGAAAAACACACTGCCGTCCTGACGGATCACCTTCAACTGGATGCTGTTATCCACGAACTTCTGTCCCGTCTCGTCCTTCACCATCCTCAGGCTGTCGTCAGCCGCGCGTTGGATATCCACCTGATAGCTGCGGTCCAGCCACTGCACATCCGTCACCTGACTGTATTTCTGCATACTGATGGGTGCCTGGAGCTTCGGAGCCTCCGTCTTACGGACGATAATGTCATCCGTCTGTTTCTTTTGCTTACAACCCGTAAGCATCGTGGTTCCAAGGGCTACTGTTATCATGACGACCAGTGTGCTGCGTCGCGTCAATTCTCGTTTAATCAGATTCTTCATTATAGTTGATTTATCGTTTATCGGATGCAAAAGTACGAAGAATATTTGAGATTATCAAATAAATTGCGTTTTTTTGCGCCAAACTGCCACAATAAAGACACCCACAGCGGCCAGTATAATACTGCCGACGAAGAGTTTCGCATCAGTCAGGAATATGACTGGCGTTTTTGTCATCTGTATGTCGCCAAGTCCCAGCCAGCAATAGAGTGCAAAGAACATGGCTGTCAGATTGTGTCCAGCATGGAGTACGATGCCATACCATATATTTCGCGACCAGATGAACACCAGGCCATATACCATTGCGCTGAAGAAGGCTCCAGGGAAGTTACGCACGTGTAGAAAGCCAAACAATAGGCCCATGATCACGCAGACCACTATCTGTGCCCGTCTGCTATGGAAAGGCGAAATGGCCATCTGCCTGAAGCACAGTTCTTCGAGCACAGGTGCCAGCAGTACGGCATGGATACTGGCCGTCAGGTCTTCGCGCAGTTCCTCTGCCGTGAAAGTCAGAGGTTCCATCTGCACAGTGTGAACGAGCGATGTAAGTCCATAGACGACATATCCCTCTGCGACAGACCACAAAGGAGCTATCAAGAACAGTCCGACGATGATTGGCCATTTCGGAATTGTCAGCGAGAACTGCCTGACAGATGCGAACATTTTCGGTTCAACGTGCTTCACGAGAAAAAACGTCAGGCCAATGCCAGCCACCGTGAGCAGCATTGACAGCAATTCTCCGCTCGCAGATGGGGCATCACCACTCATAGGCATTGCCGTCACAAAGATGATGGCAACGCCGTATGCCGCAGCGATGATCGGCATCAGGGGTTTAAGAAGGCTTGGAAGTCTATTCATTTTGCAAATTCAATTTGTCATCTTCTATGTCACTATATGGCTCGAACTCCAGCTCCAATTCAATCCATTGCGGCTGGTTCGTATTCTGTCCTCCGATTGGTGTTCCGTTTCCAGGGTTTGACACCCCCAGCCCCAACAGACGGATGGGATGCGAATGATACTCTACGGTTTTCATCAGTTGCTTGGCCAAAGGCAGTATGTCGTCCTTGGTGCGCAGTATGTGGTCGACCGTCATGCTGCGCGTGATTTGCTGGAAGTCTCCGAATTTAACCTTCAGTGTCAGCGTGCGCCCTTCGAAATCCGTTTTTTCAATACGGCGTATCAGCTCCAGAACGGTATGATACAGATGGATGGTGACATCTGCATTCTTGCTGATATCCTTTTCGAAGGTCTGCTCGCAGCTCACTGACTTACGTTCCCATTCGGAGACCACAGGACGATTGTCAATGCCACGGGCAAAATCATAGAACACCTGCCCCATCTTGCCAAACTCCTGCGTCAAGTGTTGCAGCGAGCAACGTCGCAGGTCGGCACCTGTGAAGATACCCATATAGTGCATCTTCTCTGCCGTCTTATGTCCCACACCCCATATCTTATCCACTTTCAGCTGTCCGATGAAGTCCAGCGCACGATCCGGATGAATCACCGTCAGTCCGTCAGGTTTGCGCCAGTCGGAAGCGATCTTCGCCAGAAACTTGCAGTAACTGACACCAGCCGATGCCGTCAGCCCCGTCGTCTCACGGATGCGCTGTTTGATCTCACGTGCAATGTCGACAGCCATTTCGATACCTTTCTTATTCTCCGTCACGTCGAGAAAAGCCTCATCCATCGAGATTGGTTCTATCAAATCGGTATAGTCATGGAAAATCTCATGCAACTCCGCCGAGACCGCCTTATAGCGCTGGAAGCGAGGTTCCACGATGATCAGTTGCGGACACAACCGCTTAGCAACCTGAATGGACTGCGCCGAGTGGACTCCAAATTTGCGTGCCTCGTAGCTGGCCGTCGAAACCACGCCACGTTCCGCATCGTGGCCAACAGCTATCGGCTTGCCCTTCAGCTCCGGATTGTCGCGCTGCTCAACAGCTGCGAAAAACTGGTCCATGTCAACATGAATAATCTTCATCGTGAACTGCGGTGTTACAATAGATCGAAGAAGAACAACACAGCGGCATATCTCACATTGATGCCACTGGCTGTGCCTATCCTCATATTGTTATTGTTTCGCACAGCGCCATCGGAGCTAATAGTACCAAGGCGTATATTGTTATTGTCACGTACTACGCCATCAGAACTGACAGTACCCAGTCGCATATTATTATTGTTTCTGATAGTGCCATCTTTCTCAATTGTGCCAACTCTACGATTGTTATTATCCCTGATGGTTCCATCATCGTAGATCTTGCCAAGACGCATGTTATTGGCATTGCGTACTGTGCCGTCTGACTCTACTTTGCCAAGCAGCATGTTATTATTGTCGCGGAAAGACTGGGCATTGCCAATGCTCCCCACGAACATCAACATCAATAATGTAATTATCACTTTGTACTTCATGTTGCAAATTTAATAAAAATTTCTCAAATGCGGGCCCCAAGCATTGAAATAGTTTGTTATCCACAAAAGGATTATCCCTTCCGTGCGTTATTATCTATGCAATTGATTCTTACAACTTCTTTATTTCCGCATCTACTACATACATATCGCCATCGGCATCTACAAGGACATTGCGAGGGACAACATCCCAAACGAGGTAAGTTCCATTGGAGTATCGGCCTTCGTCATTCTCTTTGGTAAAGCCGAGGGCAGACATATATGTGTCAATCTTAATCGTTGTTGCAGGTACAGCTTCTTTTATCAGATCCTGCTGTAGAACAGGCATAACGCTACGACCATCAAAACCTGCAAAACCTACGAAATAATAGAATGTCTCTGGAAATATCGAATTATGAAGTATGATCTTCTCTAACAAATTGACGATACCTCCGCTGTTCATCAGATTATTAACCTTGAACACAGTATCGTCACGAGTGTAAATATCATTCTCATTTCCACTGTCACTTGGACTTCCTAAGTCAAAAACCTCGTCCATCGGTATCCACATGCCATGCTCTTTGGCATATGATTCTGCTGAACGTTGCTCTGCATCAAAGTGACTTACATGTTCTTTGCCAATTCCAGATTCCGCCTCATATACTTGACAGCCTCTTCTGAGTTCATCGGCGATTTCCGCAATTCGCTGATTTTCCGCATCTTTCTCTCTGATGCTTCTTTGTGAAATTGATTGAGATATGTCATACTTCATTTTCTTAACTTTGGATGCAAAGATACAAAATATTTTGGAAAGTCAGGAAGTTTTTGAGGAAAAAAGTAAAAATAATCGTCTTCATAGGACAGGTTTTGAGGGAGTTGGCTCAATTTGTCGCCTTGGAGGGCGTTTGTCGCTACAAGTTGGAGAAATAAAAGCGAGAATGTTTGCAATGGGACGAAATAAGTCGTAACTTCGCAACGTGAATAGAGATTCACACATAAGTCTATCATTTTAGTTTTTTAGGTTTTCATAAGTTTGGTTTTGTTATTGGGTTATTTGATTAGTTAGTATTTGTATTTGCTTAGGGCTCGCAGAGATGCGGGCCCTAAGCATTGATTAATATGATATTAAAAACAGGGACTGTTTCTAACATCAAAAAGATACTTGCACTTCAGCTTCGTTGTCTGGAGAATTTAGGTAAGTGTATGAGTATTTTCTACCATCAAAGTCTTCATAATTAGCCGAACAACTTGTAACAATAAGTCCTTTCTCAACTGTAGATTTGAAATATAGCTCTGACTGTCCAGGCGTTGTGCTTATTTTACTCTTATCTTTCACTATCTTCAGGTTCGATATTTCCGTAGATATTTGAGCTTTTCTGTCACCAATAATAGTTGTGTTGCCATAATCCTTTGTGTTTTCATAAGACCCAGAGTATTTTAGATTCTTTATGACACAATTACTCATGTCGCCGCTGAATCCCTCAATGTCGAACGAAAGTGAACTATTATAGACATCATACTCATATTCGACATAATTGTTAGTTGCTTCCACGTGCATGGTTGTACCATTGAGTGTAGATTTGATAGTTGGGGTGTTATACCAGCCAAATTCATAACCAATGTCGTGACCATTATACTCCTGGTCTCTGGGAGCTAATGCCCTGTAGAGGAAATGCATAGTCAGACCTGTAATGGTACTAGAGGTTGGTGTTTCCTCCTGCTTCTTGTCCCTAAGCTCTATGCTGACCTTAAATGGATTGATGTTATCATCAAACACACTTACGTTGAATGAATTTGTAGTGATGAGGTAGATGTGGGTATCGATAGAGCCGTCAGTCTCTCGCAGTTGCTCCAAGGTCGAGCCTCTTATGACCATGGAATCACCCTGTGCTATGACCCTCACTTCACCATTCTTTTGAGCCAGGTTGTACGTCGTGTAGTTGGTCTTCTTCTGTGTTATTGCCATGCAGGTATGTACATTCGGACTCTCTTGTCTGACTACCAGTTCCTTATCTTCGAGTGAGATATCTTTAAAGCCATTCAATAATATCTTTCTGATGCCACAGCCGAACGCATAGCACTGACCCTCAAACTCATACTGCTTCCCGACTTTATCAATTACAAAGCTTTTCTCGTCTTTTAGTATTTCACCAATACTGAAATCCTTTACAAGCTTTCCCTGTAATAACATCAGATAATAATCGTCAATATTGCTGCCTCTGAAGACAAAGTCTGCATCATGGTTAGGCAGCTTAACCCAATCGTTCAAAATGTGATAGGAATTGTGGCTCTTGTTCACCCAATTTTTCCTCCACAGTTCATGGAGTTCAAGTACGGAGCTTTTGCTGAATCCATAGTCTTTCATCTGGGTTGTCATGTAATATAGCCATGGGCCCATCGTGTAACCTTGCTGTTGATTACATTTATTCTTATTATTAGCAGTATTATTACCATCACCCCATCTCGAAACTTCTAAACCAAAGCCTAACTTGTCTTTGTCGCTTTTCAGTTCACTGCCCTTATGAAATGCTTTTTTAAAAACTTCGTCTTTAAGGAACTTGGCATTTAACTGTCCATTGTTGACGTATTGCTCAATCCAAACGGCTCCCATTTCATACAAAATATTCTGATTATCCATAAACTCACCTGCAAGTCCTCCAGCTTTTACCCATGCCCAACGGGGGTCATAGTCTGCCTGAAAATAATGGAAAGTCTCATGTAGCACAGAACAGGGAGTTGTGAAATTATCATTATTTAATGCAGCATCTCTAAGGCCGTTGACAGTAATTGCTATCCAGTTACTGCTGTCCCCCCTTCTAACTTGATAGAATGTTCCTTCACAATCCCAATCAAAGTAATAATAGTAAGGAATAACACGGTCTTTGTCTCGGAGGGTAAATCCCAAATCGGTAATCTTTGTTATAGCATCAATTATGTATTGCTTTATTTTCTGGTTCTCTCTATAGTTGATATAATCCTCCCAACCAGGAAAATTCTTAACTGAAGGGTCAATATATAGCTTCCATTTGATACCCTTCGTCGTACCCTCTTCTACAACGTTTGACGCACGGGTGTTGTTGTCAATGGACATTATATGTGCTAGTCCGATGGCGAAGTAATCGTTAGTCGTCTCGTCCCCATTGTCAAATGCAGGCAATGTCACAGAATATTCACCATTGGACCAGGTGGCATCAAGAATAATATTGCCTTCAATATATTTACAGGCGGAATGTCCATAACCAATAGCGTTGAACACGAAACTAACGTCTTCGTCAAGTTTCTGACACTTTATCTTAATGGTCGTAGCCTTATTGGTTGTTATCGGCATGGTAATCTGGTAAAATGGCGATACCTCAAGGTCACCATAGATCTTCCCTTTCGAGACATTCGATATTGCCACTTTCGTGTCACCTGAGAACGTTCCGCTGGGGAAGGTGATGGAGATGCTGTCCTTCTTGATCGTTCCACCTGACAATGGTACCTCCTGCCAATCACCGTCGCTAACTGGGGTCGGCGATTCTTTTGGTGTGTCTACACTCTCATCATCACTACAAGCTGGCAGCAGGAACAGGGTTGTCAACAAGCACAGCATGATTAAAAATAATTTCTTGTTCATAGTCGTAAGTTTTATCGTTTAGCTATTTTCTGCTTGCAAATATACAAAAAATCTTTGATTTCCGACTCGTTTTTCTCGTTTTTTTTGCAGAATATACTTTTTTAACTATAATAAGATCAAAATGACATCTTAAATCCGCTCCTTCAGTCAAATTATTCGTTATCACAGGACAGATATTGAGGGAGATTGCCCGATTTGTCGCCTGTGGGGGCGATTGTCGCTACAAGTTGGAGAAATAAATGCGAGAAAGTTTGCAATGGGCCGAAATATGGCGTAACTTTGCATCAGATTCATACATAAGTTAGTTATAGTTAGTTTTTTCATAAGTTTGGTTTTGTTATTGGGTTATTTGATTAGTTAGTGATTGCTTAGGGCTCGCAGAGATGCGGGCCCTAAGCATATCAAACTGTAGACAAGTAGACAGGTAGACAAGTAGACAAAAGTTATCTTTTATTGTCCCTACCTTGCGTTTATGCAATTGTGCAATTGTGCAATTAGTGGTTTTCATTATGCAATATATTTAATCTATATATTATAATATTATATATATTATAATATATATAATATTATAATATTTAATAAAGACACACTTGAGCAAACGAAAACCAATTGCACAATTGCATAATGCATAATGAGAAGACAAACAAAAAACTTTTTGTCTACTTGTCTACCTGTCTACTTGTCTACACATAACGAATCTGTTCTGCAAAATTTATTTACATATGTAGTAATCCAATAGTTCCACGAAAAGAGTCCTCTTTAAACTCAGAGTTTAGCTACTGCAAAGTCTGAATTTAAAGTAAGTAAAGTCAGACTTTAGTCTAAGTAAAGTCGAGGCGTAGAAAACGGCCTGAAAAGGCAATCCAGAACCGCCCGATATATTGGTAAACAATATTTACATATATTAATAAAACTGCATACACTCAAGATAAACATCAACAACATTAACCATGTTTAGGACAAAAGAAAACTGTATTTTTCTTTTGCATTTTGCTCACTTATTCGTACCTTTGCAAACAAGATTCAAAGAGTATTGTTTACATATGAAGAAATTCTTTATCTTTCTGCTGGCAGCAGCCGTCATCATCATCGGCGTGCTGATGTGCCAGGGTACGATCGTCAAGGAGTCGGGAGACGGGAGCAACGTGGCGGAAGACTACCACGGCGTGGACACTCTGCCGATGCTCATCACGCAGATACAGAAGTGTTCGAAGCTCTACACGGCCGAGTATCGCGTGCACAAGATCGTGACCCACGACGACGTGCTGCGCCTGAAGGGAACGCTGTTGCAGCGACAGTTCAACATCAAACTGCCCTTGGGTGACCGTAAGATCGCCATCCCCATCGACGCGAAGCTGAAGGCATGGATCGACTTCAGCCAAATCACAGAGCGCAACATAGAGCGACGGGGCGACCACATCACCATCATCCTGCCAGACCCGCAGGTGACGATGACGAGTTCTAAGATCGACCAGCAACACGTGAAGCAGTATGTCGCCTTGGCGCGTGCGAACTTCAGCGATGCAGAGATGTCGGCCTACGAGCAGCAGGGACGTGCCGCGATCATCGAGAGCATCCCCGAGCTGGGCATCCTCGAGACGGCTCAGGCCAACGCAGCAAAGGTGCTCGTGCCCATGCTCACGGCGATGGGCTATGAGGAGCACCAGGTGACCATTGCCTTCCGCAAGCACTTCGACGCAACGGATATTCCAAGCCTCATTAGAAGTGAAGAATGAAGGAAAATAAGTGACAAGGTAAAAAAGAGACAAGGTGAATTATGGGAAAAAAATTCAAAATGGGTCTTATCCTTCTCGGCGTGGTGCTGGTGATTGCTGGCGCATTGTGGCTACGGAGCTGCACGAAGGGTGACTATATAGAGATAGGTGCCGACAACGCCATCGACGCCTCGCCCACACAGATACAGAGCATCAAGGACATCGGTGAGTGGGAGTTCCTGAGCGTCTCGCTCGAGGAGCTGGCAGACACCGTGCGCAAGGGTTTCTTCTCTGACGACGAGCTGGCCCGCATCTACTACGGCACCCTGCGCCTGGGTATCAACATGCACCAGGTGGAGCCGGGATGGCTCACGGCCGAAGGTGACAGCGTGAGTCTCTCGCTGCCGCCAGTGGCGCTCCTCGACCGCGACTTCATCGACGAGGCACGCACGAAGCCATTCTTCGAGACGGGTACGTGGAAGCCCGAAGACCGTGAGGCGCTTTTCCGTGTGGCACACAAGAACATGCTTGCGCACGGACTGACAAAGGAGAACCTCGCCGCCGCCGAGGACAACGCCCGTGAACAGATCACGAGCCTCATGAAGACGATGGGATATAAGAAGGTGAAAATCATTTTTAAGAAATGAACGAAATACTCTCTGCAATCAGTGACTTCCTGTGGGGATGGCCGATGATCATCCTGCTGTTAGGGACACACCTGTTCCTGACCATCCGCCTGCGGTTCCCACAGCGACATATTTTCAAGGCCGTCAGGCTGTCGTTTAAGCGCGACCGCAATGCCGAGGGCGACGTGTCGCAGTTCGCCTCGCTCGCCACGGCCCTTGCCGCCACCATCGGAACAGGAAACATCATCGGTGTGGCGACGGCCATCGCCTTAGGAGGTCCGGGAGCGGTGCTGTGGTGCTGGCTCACGGGTGTGTTCGGCATCTCGACGAAGTATGCTGAGGGACTGCTCGCCATCAAGTACCGCCAGAAGACGAAAAGCGGCAAGATGCTTGGAGGGCCGATGTACGCCCTGGAAAAAGGTTTGGGCTGGAAGTGGCTCGCCGTCCTCTTCGCCCTCTTCACCGCCATCGCTGCCTTCGGCATCGGCAACACGGTGCAGGCCAACGCCATCGCCACCGTCGCCAGTGAGTCATACGGCATATCCCCATACATCTCAGGCACCTTCATCTGTGTGATGACAGCGGCCGTGGTGCTCGGCGGCGTGAAGAGCATCGCCCGCGTGTGTTCGATGCTTGTGCCCCTGATGGCGGCATTCTACGTCTTAGGCTGTCTCTATATCCTCGTCGTCAATGCCGCCTACCTATGGCCAGCCCTCTGCCTCATCGTGAAGGCGGCGTTCTCGCCTGAGGCGGCAGGTGGCGGATTCATCGGTTCGACGGTGATGATGGCGGCTCGCTTCGGTATCGCACGAGGCCTTTTCTCCAACGAAAGCGGTATGGGTTCCGCACCCATCGTGGCGGCAGCGGCACAGACGCGCAACCCCGTGCGACAGGCACTCGTTTCGTCGAGCGGTACGTTCTGGGACACCGTCGTCATCTGTGCCCTCACGGGACTGGTGATCGTGAGTAGCGTGCTCGCCTACCCCGACATCGACTTCTCCAACGGCGCCACGCTGACGAAGGACGCCTTCTCGAAGATCCCCGTCATCGGACGTCCGCTGCTCACCTTCGGACTGCTCACCTTCGCCTTCTCCACCATCCTCGGGTGGTGCTACTACGGTGAGCGGGCCGTGGAATACCTGAAAGGGAAACGTTGGGTATTAGGTTATCGGGTGCTCTACATTGCCGCCGTCTTTATCGGGGCGGTGATGAACCTCGCAGTGGTGTGGAACCTCGCCGACTGTATGAACGCGCTGATGGCTATCCCGAACCTCGTGTCACTGTTGTGCCTCAACGGTGTCATCGTCAACGAGACGCGAAGCTACCTTTGGCGCGCCCGCACAATCCACAACCGTTAGCACGCCGTCTTTCACACGGAAGCGCACGTCCATATCGAGGAAGGGCATGCCATAAGTACGTTCCGGATCTTCGTGGAAGGCAGGCCGAGGATCCTGTGCCAGTGTCGCCTTCAGGGCCTCGAGATGCTGAGCCGGAACCTTCACCGCCAGCTTGTCAGGAATCTCCACGTGCAACGGCTCCCACTGCTTCTCGTCCACAAATCCGCTCCTCGCCCCAGGATGGGCATCGGCATAGGCTACGTAGGGTTTGATGTCGTAGATGGGCGTGCCGTCCATGAGGTCTGCCCCACGGACATAGATGACAGGACCCAAATGCGGGTCGTCCTCCACCTTATCTATTTTCACGCACGAGAGTCCCAGGGGATTGGGACGGAAGGGCGAGCGCGTCGCAAAGACCCCCATCCGTTTATTGCCGCCAAGTCTGGGTGGACGAACAGTTTTCCGTGAACCACAATTGCGGTTCGCAGAAAACTCCCAGATGAGCCAGAGATAGTCGAACGACTCCAGGCCACGGACGGCTTCCAGCTGGCGGAAGGGCTTTTCAAAGACGATCCTGCCCGTCAGTTCCTCCACCAGTCCGCTCTGCCGCGGAATACCGAACTTTGACTTCAAAGGTGATTCAAAATGTGCTATCGGCTGTATATCCATGCGGCAAAGATACATATTTTTTATATTAACACCAATTTTTTCCATAAAAAGTTTTCTTTTTCAGATTTATTTCGTATTTTTGCACCAAAGATTGGAACTGAAATCAAACGGTTATGACAAGAGTTCTGCTATTGACCCTGATACTGACGGTCTTCATGCATGCCTCCACCCAGGCGCAAGACTATAAGGAAGAGCCTGAATACAAGGCCCTGCGCGAAGCTATGACCCGTACTTTCAACGAGGGTGACTCCGCCAAGTTCTTCCCTGCCGTCAAGGCTCTGGAGAAGTATCTGCTCGACAAGCAGGACGTACACGGCTACTACAACCAGCGCTGCAACGAGATCGTGTTCCTCATGAACCGTCAGAAGATCTATGAGGCCTACAAACTCGCCCGTCAGCTCTCGGCAGAACTCCGCGAAAAGAAAATCGACAAGGAGATGTATATGGCCTACAATATGCAGGGCCACATCAACCGTATCTGCGGTAACCGCGATGCCGCCAAACAGAATTTCGAGAAGGTGATTGAGCTGATGGAACAGGAAGGCTACTGGGAGAACATGCCACCCATCTATATGAACATTGTCAATGTGGAGATGGGCGACAATCCGCAGGAGGCTCTTGAACTGCTCGCACGAGCCAAGGAGATTGCAGAGAAGTACGCCCCGGAACGCGTGTTCGATATTGAGACGCGTCGCACCCTGGCCTACTTCAACGACGGCGACATGCCCCGGTTCCTCGAAGGCTACAAGCGTTACAAGGCCGGCGAGAAGATGGGCAAGACCTCCGTCCACGGGCGCATGGTCGAAGTGTATTTCCTCGCCTCTCAAGGCAAGACAGACGAGGCCGTCGCTCTTGCAGAGAAGGAGTTCAACGAAGACGGCTACGACGCCATCACACAGATCTACCAGAAGGCAGGACGGTGGGAAGAGGCGTTCAACGCCCAGCGGAAAGCCTTCGAGGCCAATGACTCCGTGAACAATGTGGTGCTCTCCAACAGCATGGAGGGCATCCGCGACGAGTTGATCGTCTACGACGCAGAACGTAAAGCCGCCCGCATCCGTCTCATCACCCTCAGCATCATCATCTGTCTGCTGGGTGCCCTCGTGGGATTGCTGGCCTACCTCTTCAATACCCGTCGCCGTCATCTGAAACAGCTCAACGCCGCCTATCAGCACGCCCTCGAGTCGGACAAGATGAAGACAAGCTTCATCCAGAATGTCAGCCACGAGGTGCGCACGCCCCTGAACATCATCAGCGGCTTCTCGCAGGTCATCGCCGACCCCACCCTTACCGAGAGCGACGAGGAGCGGCAGCACATGGCCACGATGATGCAGAAGAGTGCCCTGCAAATCACAAATCTCATCGACGAGATCATCGGCCTCTCGCTCATAGAGAGTTCCACCAACGTGGTCAAAGATGATATCGTCAAGGTGAACCAACTGCTCGAGAGCGTCGTCGCCGACTATGAAGACAATGTCCAGCCGCAGGTGACCCTCCGCGTCGACAGTGAACTCGATCCTGAGTTCAGTTTCGCCACCAACAAGAACATGCTCTACCGCATCCTGAGTGCCCTCACCGACAATGCCCTCAAGAACACCGAAAAGGGCAGCATCACCCTCAAGGCCAGGACCGTCGCACAGACACTCATCCTCACCGTCGAGGACACGGGCTGCGGCATTCCCGCAGATCAGGCGGAAAACATCTTCGAGCGCTTCGTCAAGCTCGACTCCTTCAAGCAGGGCATCGGGCTCGGACTCCCTCTGAGCCGCAAGCTCGCCGAACAGTTGGGCGGCATCCTCACCCTCGACACCAACTATATCCTCGGCGCCCGTTTCGTCCTCACACTACCCTTCAAGCAGATTGAGCATTGAACATTGAACATTAATCATTAAATACTCAAACAAAATGAAAAAATCTTCTTTAAGGTCCATTGCCTTGCTATTCACATTCCTTTTTGCAATCACCGCTTCAGCCCAGCTGAAGACTGACGAGTTCACTACCAAGAGTGGTAAGAAAATCACCATTACCTGCATCAAGCACGCCAGCATGGAAATCAACTACAACGGCGTCGAGATCCAAGTAGACCCCGTGGGTATGTGGCTCAAGCCCGAGACCGACTATGCCACCTTCCCCAAGGCCAACATCATCCTCGTCACCCACGAGCATAAAGACCACTTCGACCGTGCCGCCATCCACGAGATCCGCACACCGGCCACGAGCATCTACGTGAACCAGGCCGTCTATGGACACTTCCGCAACGGTCTCGTCATGCAGAACGGCGAACAGCGCAAATATGCCGCAGACATCACCATCGAGGCTGTGCCAGCCTACAACACGACCCCCGGACGCGAGGAGTTCCACCCCAAAGGACGTGACAACGGCTATATCCTCA
>Ga0265298_10001363_pt1 | contig 36146 bp, 28 predicted proteins | sample AusTroGonzalo_MG_3_FD_193486 | JGI IMG/M metagenome (GOLD analysis project Ga0265298, IMG submission 193486) | Bovine rumen microbial communities from tropical cattle in Woodstock, Queensland, Australia - Gonzalo_01 | ecosystem: Host-associated > Mammals > Digestive system > Stomach > Rumen ...
TTCCGATGTTTTTCGAATAGAGGCAACGCAGCGGAATGCCGTACGGCTCCTTCGGCACGATGTTGATGTTCGGCGGTCCGTTGTAGCGCAATCCGCCCGGATGATGGTCGTCGATCGGCCAACCGCCATAGGCAACCGTATCGTCGAAATGTCCGCCGGACTGGACATCGGCCTGATGCAGGATGTAATCGCCGACATAACGGCGGCTTTCGCGTTTGCCGGGCAGGAAACCGACCCAGTCGAGTTCCCAGTTGTCCGCGCCGTGGTCGCCGTGATTCTTGATATGGTCCCAGATCCCGAACGCGGTTTTGAGCAGCTCGTCGCGGATCTCCTCGGTGTCATGGATCGAATCCTGTTCGCCGCCGAGCTCCATCCACCAGAAATTCTGCGTCCCTTCGATCCGGTGTGCGCGATGGCTCAGCTGAGAATCGTCCGGATAGCAATAGGCCCACGAGGGCGGGATGAATTTTTTCGGGGACGAAGTTTCGCGTGCCTGGATCAGACAGGAAAGGCCCATGGTCTTGCGGTCGGGTTCCTTTTGCGCCAGAGATTCGCCGAACTCGGACTGAGCCTCGCGTCCCAGCCGGAATTCCGCACCGGTCAGCGGGGCCAGCACACTGTCGCCGGAACAGTCCGCGAAATAATCAGCCTCGACTTTATGGAACTGCTGCGTGGTCATCTGCCACCCGGTCACCGAACGGATCGCCGGACCGTCCATTTCCGCCGAAAGACAGCTGCAGTTGAGCAGGGAAGTCAGATTTTCCTGAAAGCGGACCTTTTCGAACAGGATGCTGTCCCAGACCGAAAAATTGACATAGGTGTTGCGGTAAAGGTTTTCGAGGCGGAATTCCTCGACCAGGCCGGTTTCGAGCTGATGCGGGGAACCGCAGACCCACATGCGGATCTCGCCCGAGGCGTTGCCGCCGAAAACGGGCCGCTCCTGCATGATCAGGGTCTTGACGCCGTGACGGGCCGCCGCGATGGCCGCGCACATGCCGGCCAGACCGCCGCCGATCACACAGAACTGAACCCGATGAACGATCGTTTCCATAAAAATACTACCTCCCGTTATTGAACCGTTTCTTTCAATATAACCTTCTTTTTCCCGGAAACAATCCCGGGGGAAAGCAAAAAAGTCCGAAAAAAAATCAAAAGCTCACAATATGAGATTTGATTTCCGGTCCGGGCATGCTATTTTACCGGTATGAAAACCTTGCTGACCGAAAAAATCTTTCGCTTGACCGACCTGCTGATCCGGGCGGGAAAACCGATGTCGATCATCGAATTGAGCCGGATGTCCGGCATCGAACGCAGCGCGTGCTGGCGGATCATCTCGGACTTGCGGACGCTGGGATATCTGCGGCAGACGGCCGGACGGAAAATCGAACCGGGGCTGGGCATGATCTATTGGGGACAGGCGGCGTATTCGCAAACTTTTTTCCCGCGGAAAGCGATGGGAAAAATCGCTTTGACCGCCGGGAAACTCTCGGTCAAGGCGGCTTTGGCCGGATTGTTCCAGGATCAGCTGGTGTATTTGTACCGGGACGACAACACGATGCTGAATTACTTTCATTTCCCGGTTGAAAAATCCAATCTGGCCCTGTGCATCCTGGTCCGGAAATACGGCGGAGCAAAGGCGTTGAAGATCCTCCGCGGTGCGGCGGGAAAAGATTTCGATGCGAAACTTTTCCGGGAACGGATCGCGGGAATGGAGAAGAACGGGTATGCGCTGGAACGCGGCAGTAACGGCTGCAATATTGCGATCCCGGTGGAACGCAGCGGAGAAATTTTCGGGCTGTCCTTTTTCCAGCTGCCGTGCAGCGACCGGAAGATCTCCAATCTGATCATTCAATGCGCCCTGCTGCGCAAAGAACTGGAAAAAACCTGATTTTTCGATCAAAAAAAGATTCTGATCTTGTTTTTGCAGATTGACCATGTAAATTCGGTATGCAGGACATCATAAGAAACAAACACAGATTCAAGGAAATGGATGAAAAGATGAAAACCAGTCTGACTTTCACCAAAAAACATATGCCGGGAATACCGGTCGGGGAAGAAAGCCGATTTCCGGCGCTCCGCGATCCCATCGAATCGACCATCGATTCCAGATTGGGAGAAGACGACGGCCTGTTTGTCAATTACGGGATGTTCAGCGATTCCCTGCCGTATGCCATGCAGGATGACTACGACCTTTCCGAAAAGCGGGAAATGGAATTTGACTGCGCCGTTCTGGAAAATGACTTTCTGCGGGCAGAATTCATACCCTCGCTCGGAGGGCGGCTCTGGAGCCTCTACGATAAAATCCATGAGCATGACCTGCTGACCAACAATACGGAATTCCTGCCGAGGAACCTGGCCATCCGCAATGCCTGGTTTGCGGGCGGGACGGAATTCAACTGCGGGCGCCGGGGACATGATGCCAATACCTGTTCGCCCCGTTTCACCGCAGTGCTCCAAACGGAAGAATATGGACCGGTGCTGCGGATCTACGATTATTCCAGGGACCGGAAAGTTCCTTTTCAGATGGACTTTTTCCTGCCGGAAGGCCAGCCGTTTCTTTTTCTGCGCGTCCGGATCTGCAATCCCGGGGAGGAAGTTGTCCCCATGTACTGGTGGAGCAACAACGCCGCCGACATGACTCCGGGCTGCCGCGTGGTGGTCCCCGCCTCGGAAACCTATCTGAACGAGTATGACGCCGGCTCCCATTTCCTCACCAAAACCGCCATGCCGGACGGAGAAGGTTTCGATCAGACCTATCCGGAAAACTTCAGGATCATCCGGGATCATTTCTATAATATTCCGGAAGGGAAACGGAAATATATATCCCTGTTCAACCGGGACGGGAGCGGATTCATCCATCTTTCCACCCGGCGGCTGCAGGGACGGAAACTGTTTGTCTGGGGCCAAACCACAGGCGGGGCGAACTGGCAGAAGAAACTGCTGGGGCCGGGATTATCCAGCTATCTGGAAATTCAGGCCGGACTGGCAAAAACCCAGCAGGAATCGCTCCCCATGCCGCCGAAAACCGTCTGGGAATGGCTGGAAGCCTACGGCGGGATCCAGGCGGAACCGAAGGATATTTTCGGTTCCTGGGATCATGCCGTGGATGCCGTCACCGCACTGGCGGACCGGATGCTCCCCGAAGAAACCTTGGACCGGATACTCCGGCAGACCCGGGAAAGCATCGCACTGAGGAAAGGCAAAGTCAAATATCAGGGCAGCGGATCCGGCGCACTGGAAGAACTCCGGTCCGGCCGGAAACTGGCGCCGCAGCTTGACTTCGGTTCCGTCACGCCAGCGGAAAAGGAGTGGGCCGAACTGATTCGGACCCGGCATCTGGATGAAGAGCCGCCCCGCTCGTTCCAGGTCGATCCGGACTGGCTCCCGCTGCTGAAAGAGGCTCCGGAATGCTGGAAAAAACAGTATCATCTGGCACTGTACTGGTTCCGTCAGCAGGACTGGGACCGGGCCCTGGCCAGCTCGGAAAAGGCGCTGCGGATGAACCGCAATGCGTGGACTCTGCATGCGTATGCCATTGTTCTCCTCCGTTCCGGCGGGGATGCCGGCACGGCGCTGGACAGCATGTGCGAAGCCGCGCTCAGCAGTGAAGCGGATGCCTATCTTCTGAAGGAAACCTTCAAACTGCTGGTGATCCATCAGAGATACGGCCAGGTCATGGACCTGTACCGGAAAATCAGCGGCAGGGACAGGAAGCGCCCCAATATCCGGGCGCATTATGCCTCGGCGCTGTTCCATACGGGAAAACCGCAGGAAGCGCTGGATGTCCTGATGGAAAACGGTCCGCTGGATCTGATTGATGCCCGGGAAGGCGAATCGTTCCTGACCGAACTCTACATGGATATCCAGCATGCGCTGGGAAAAAAAGATGGAGAATTCGAAGTTCCCCTGTGCATGGATTTCCGGATCCGATGACCGGAGCGTAAAACGAAGATGTCCGGACAGGTCCGGCTGAATCTCCCGATCCGATTCCATATACTGAAAAGGCTCTGTTCCTGATAACGGTTGATAATTCGGTTTTCAACACTCATTCCCAACTCATCGGGATTTCATCTATCGTGTTTTTCTGCTGTCAATCACGTCTGGGTAAGATTATTTCATGATGCCGGTAATTCGTGCTTAATTACCGGCATCATGGTAATATAACTCAAAAATAGTAAAAGTCAAGAAAATAATGGTGTGAAAAATGAAAGTTATTCCGGAATCTGGAAGGTTTTTCAACCTATATTGGAAACAGAGCGATTGAAAAAATACGTTTTTTTTTCGGAAAAAGCATTGAAAGACGCGGCAATCACGCATATATTGATTCGGAGGGGAAGAATATCTTCCTGAAATGAATCCGCCGTCGGCATTGCCGCTCTGCCCCAACCGGACACGGCGCTGCATGACAGCAAATAACCAAGGAGCAAGCAAGAGTATGAGCAAAGTCAGAATCGGAATCATCGGCTGCGGAGCCATCGGCTCGGTCCATGCCGACGCCTATGCCAAAGTTCCCGAAGCGGAAGTCGCCGCCCTGTGCGATATCCTGCCGGACAAACTCAAGGCCAAAGCGGAACGCCATAAAATCGCCAAAACCTATGACGATTACCATAAACTGCTGGCCGATCCGGAAATCGACGCGGTGAGCGTCTGCGTGCCCAACCACATGCACGCTCCGATCGCCATCGACGCCTTCAAAGCGGGTAAGCACGTCTTCCTGGAAAAACCCATGACGCTCAATGCCGAGATCGGCAAAACCATTCTGGCGGCGCGCGATGCCGCGGGCAAAAAACTGCAGATGGGCATGGTCTGGCGGCAGACTCCGGAAGCGGTCGTGGTCAAGGAAGCGATCGACCAGGGACGGCTGGGCGAGATCTACCAGACCCGAGTGAAACTGATCCGCCGGCGCGGCATTCCGGGTCTGGGCGGCTGGTTCACCACCAAAGCGCAGTCCGGCGGCGGCGGACTGATCGATATCGCTGTCCATTTTCTCGATCTTTCCATGTGGATCACCGGCAACTGGAATCCGACCCGCGTCAGCGCCAAGACCTATTCCAAATTCGGCAGTCCGATGAAAGATTACCACTATGTTTCGATGTGGGCGGGACCGCCGAAATACGACGGAGTGTTCGATGTGGACGATTATGCCGCCGGACTGATCCGGTTCGGCAAAAAAGCCACGCTGTCGTTCGAGGTCGCCTGGGCCTGCAATGCCGAAGATGAATCCTACATCGAGCTGCTCGGTAACAAAGGCGGCGTCAAGGTCGGCACGGACAAGACCATCCTCCGCACCGAAGTGGACAACCGCATGGCGGACATCCAGCTGTATTTCGACCGCAACAAAGACCGTTTTGCCATCGAAATGGAAAAATTCGTGGCCGCGGTCCAGGGCAAGGGCGAAGTCGCCGCCACCGGCGAAGAGGGACTCATGACCATGAAACTGCTGGATGCGATCTACAAGTCCAGCGAACTGGATCAGGAAGTCGAAGTCTGAAAAATCCCGCAAAAAAATTCTTTCCGCGGCAATAAAAACTGTTTTTCCGGCGTTTCATGGGATAAAAGCACCGGATCAACAACCTTTCAAAAAGGAGAAAAATCATGGAAGAAGAAAAAAAAGAAAACGCCGCCCCGGAATGCCGGAAAAACAGTGACCTGCGCACCTTTATGATCGCGCTGCTGACCGCGATCATCGTAGTCGCCTTGTATCATTTCGGTTCCGGATTGTGCAAGATCTATTGTCCGGAGAACTGCGGAGGCTATTATCCGACCCAGCGTTATATGCTGGTTCCGGTCATGGAAACGCCGATGCCCGGCATGGACATGCCCGAGGAAGGCTTCCGCCGCGGTCCCCGCGGCAAATTCGGAATGAGACGTCCCGGTTTCCGTGACGGAGGCATGAGACCCGACGGGAAACGCGGTCCCGGCTTCAAGGGCAAACGTCCCGACGGCCAGTTCGGCCCCAAAGGATTCAAAGGCCCCAAAGGTCCGAGAAAGCCCGGAGCGAAAGCCCCGGAAGCAAATGCTCCTGAAGCGGCGAAACCGGCCCCTGAAGCGAAACCCGCTCCGGCAGCCCCCGCTCCCGCGGCGAAACCGGCTCCTGCGGCGAAACCGGCCCAGGCTCCTGCCAAATAAGCAAGCTGACCTGAATCATCCGGCAGACAGGGATCCACCCGTCTGCCGGATTTTTTTATTTACTCAGAAATCCGCAAACTAAAAAAAACTTAAATTATTCTTCTCGGACTTGACATTTCATTTTTCGATGCTATTTTTTAATTAAACATGTTTAATTGAGGATAGTCCGATGAAAAAAAAGGCAACGATACGCGATGTGGCCCGAAAAGCCGGGGTCAGCATTGCCAGTGTCAGTCTGATCTTGAAAGGTGTGGGCAAATTCGCCGATCCGACGATCAAGAAAGTGTGGGCCGCGGTAAACGAACTGCAATATTGCCCGAATCCATACGCCCGGAAAATCTTTTCGGGAGAAACGGCGGAACACCGTCCTACCCAACTGCTGATGAGGATCGGCTACCGTCCCAGTTACATGCCGCTTCAAAATGATCTGCAGAACATCCTGACCTGCAGTTTCAGCGATGCCTGTGCGGAATACGGTTACTTCGGCGTGAATTACCTATACCGCCATGAATTAGGCTTCCGGAACTCTCTGCTGCTGAACGACCTGGTCGACGGAGTGGTTCTCGGGACACATCACCGGGAAGTGATCGAATCGATCCGCGGACGGGTCCCGGCGGTGCTGGTCAATGTGAACATGGATCCGGAAATCGTGGGAATGCCGTTGGTCATGCCGGATTACGAGCCGTGTTTCCAAAGTGCATTCGAAGCCCTTTCCAATCGGGGCTATCCTGCGAAAATAGCCATTCTGCGCGTGCTGGCCAGCAATCTGAAAGACAGCGTCATTCTGGATCCCGGCCGGCTGTCCGGACCGATGGAAAGCGCCGCCAGGAAAACCATTCTGCCTGGCGGCAGCATGGACGTTTCCTGTTTGGATATTTTTTCCGAAGCTCCAGGCGATGGACTGGAAAAAACCGTGGACGCGATTGCCCGGATGGTGAAGCGGGACAATATCCGGATCTTCACAGTTTTGCAGATCGGTCCTGCCGGAGAACTGATCCAGCGACTGAACCGGCGCGGGATCAGCCTGCCTCAGGATGCCGTGATCATCAAGCCGGATTACTGGGAAAAGGATCTTCCCGGAACGATCCAAATCCATGTAGACAGGGAAAAACTGATGGGGAAAGCAGTAGAACTGCTGGTCCGTATGCTCGAAAGACATGAGGTAGAGAACAAGGAATATCTGGTACCCTGCCGCAAGATCCAGATCAATCTTTAAGCGGGACTGAAATCCGATTGCACATTTCAATCATAACACAATATATGAAAGGGACATAACATGAATCGAAAACACCAAAAAAACAGAATCTTATTCCGGGCGGGCCGGTGGAAAGGCGGTTTCACCCTGATAGAACTGCTGGTCGTGATCGCCATCATTGCGATTCTGGCGGCGATGCTGCTTCCGGCAATCAACAATGCCAAACAGAAAGCCTCCCAGATCCGCTGTACAGGAAATTACCGGCAGATTTTCCTGGCGGCGGCGAATTATGCTTCCAGCCATAAGGAATACCTGCCGTTTACCATGGGCATCGGAACTGGGCTCTGGGGTCCCTACAATCTGATGTGGAAAAGCGGAGACCTGAAACTGAAGGTCAAGGACAAAGGCGGAATTCTGCATTGCAATCTGTACAATACGGACCCGAGCCTGTGTTACGGGACGAATTCCCATAACAACTACCAGCTGCCGCATTATAACTGGAACACCAGGATCGGGCAGTGCGACAAATACGGGACCGCGATCTATACGCCGGTCCGGGTTCAGGATATCCGGCATCCCTCGCTGGTCGTAATGCTTTCGCCATCGACCATGGCCCAACTGACTTCGGCCAGCAAGATATACGGAGCAAAAGATACCGATGAATCCTTTTCGCGGACAGCAACCAGATTCCATCAGCTGAACGCCCGGGAAATATTGTTTGCCAATGGAGCGGCGGCCAATCTTACCCTGCTGACATGGACCGCACGGGATCCCGATTATCTGGACTATACGCGCAACCCGTCTAAGTGACGATGAAACAATTCGAATGGAAGGATTTGACAGAATGAAGAGGAAAACTGATTATATTATTCCGCTGGTCGTGCTGGCACTTCTGGCACCGGGATCAGGATTCGGAGCGGCAGACAATAATGCTGCTGCGCAAAAAGCTTTCCGGCTTCGGGATGCGGTGATCGTGCTGCCGGAAAACAAACAGGGCGATCTCAGGCTGGCCGCCGGAGAACTGGCTTATTATGCCGGCGAGATCACCGGCCGGAAAATCCGTCTTGTGAACGAACAGCAGGCGGCGAAAGTCAAAGCTCCGAAAATTTACGTCGGCAGCACTGCGGGAATGGTCCTTCCGGATTTGAAGCAATGCAAATATGACGGCTACTGGTTCAAGGCGCAGCCGGACGGCAGCCTGCTGATCATCGGCAGTTCGGATAAGGGGACCGAATTTGGAGTATACGGTTTTCTTCAGGATATCTGCGGCGTGCGTTTTTATCTGCCGGAAAGAACGGGGACCTATGTTCCGCAGTCACCGGATCTGCTGATCCCGCTGAAAGACACACTGGAAAATCCTTATTTCGAACAGAGACGGTTCATCACCGTTTCCGCTTACGACCGGGGCTGGCTCCGGCACAACCGCCTGATCGAACGGTATCCGTCCAAACACGGATTGTATAAGGTCATCACCGAAAAATACGCGAAGGATCATCCGGAATATTTTGCCTATTCGGCGACCCTGAAAAAACGTCTGCTGCCCGGACGGGAGGGCCGGGTGGTCTACAGCCAGCAGCCGTGCATGACGAATCCGGATGTGATCCGCATCGTTTCCGATTATGCCATCGATTATTTCAAGAACAATCCGGATGAGATCTGTCTGAATCTCGGACCGAATGACAGCACCCATTATTGCCAGTGTCCGGCCTGCCGGAAAGTCAGGGGGAATAAAAAAGAGATCAATGACATGGGCTTTGCCAGCGATTCGCGGCTGTCGCTCTATTTTTACAACCAGGTCGCGGACCGGGTTTTCAAGGTTTTTCCCGACAAATACATCGGGATCATCGGTTACAATTCGACCCGTTCCATGCCGGAAGGGATGAAACTTCATCCCCATATCGTGATGGGGGTATTGGAATACCCGCAATATTACTTCGACCGGGCATCGGAAAACTTCGATGAGATCATCAAGCGGAGAAAGAGTGTGCCGTCCCTGGTTGCGGCCGGATGGCGCTACGGCACCGGTTTTCTGGTGCCGAATCTGGCCATGAATCTGGAAGAAAAATTCCTTGATTTCTGCCGGGACCAGCATCTGTTGGGCATGGACAATGAAATCGGGGCGAACTGGATCGCGATCGGGATGAAAGATTATCTGTTCGCCCGGAAAATGTGGAATCCGAATCTGCGCAGCCGGGATATGCTCGAAGAATTCTGCCGGAATATGTTCGGCGACGGCGCCCCGGATATGCTGAAGTTCTATGAACTGGCGTGCAGCACCTGGGAAAACCAGAAAATGGAATATCCCCATGCGGCGCAGATGCAGAAAAGCACAGCCCAGCTGAACCTCTACAATGAGCGCATCTGCCGTCAGCTGCTCACGCATCTGGAAAATGCCAGTGAAAAAGCCGGCAGCCGGATCCAGGGCAAAGCCTGGCTGGATCGGAAGGTCGGCTATTATCGTCTGCTGTGCGATATCCAGAAACTTTTCCTTTACTGGAAACAGAAAGAACCCGATTCCCTGCCCGAACTGGCGGACTGGTGCATCGGATTTGAGAAACTGCGCCGCGATGTCAATGCGCGGTTCCAGACTTTCCGGGAAGCGGGATTCGATAATGACATGATCAACAAATGGTATCCCCCGGTCAACAATGCATATCTGCTGCTCGAACGGTGTCACCGGGCCGGAGACATGCGGGAATGGAAACGGTTTTTGAAAGCCGTCGGGCTGCTGCCGGTCCTGCTATGGCTGGACAAGAACAAAGATGCGGTTTTCAGCGCCGAAAACCTGCTGAAAAATCCCACGTTCGAACTGAAAAAGACGCCCTATTCAAAGATGTATCAGTCGGCCGGGATACCGGAACCCTGGGAATATGCCGAATGGGGCGGCAACCTGAAACCCGGCGGCCGAAAGATCGAAATCAGGGATCAGGCCGCAGAACTGACCGGGATCAAGGGACGCAAATTCTCATCCGCATTTCCGGTCATCACCCAGAAGATCCCGATCAACAAGGACGAAAGCTATCTGTTCATTTGCGAATCCATGTTCAAAGACGGAGAAGCGGATATGGTCGACAGCTGGATCACGCAATCGCAGCGTCCGCCCCATTCCAATGATTTCAAGCCGTTCGTATTTTTTGTGACCTTCCCGAAAAATTCGCCTAAAAATTTCATGTATGCGCTGGGTGCGCACGGCTATGGTCTGGCAAGATACCGGAATCCCCGGTTCATCCGGATCCCCGAGCCGCCGGAGCCCCCGGATAATGAGCTGACCATGCAGTATGAAGAACCGCCGGTGCTTCCGGAACCCATAATTTTGACCTATGCACGACCGATGGCCAGAACCAATTACCGCTATTCCTACGAAGGCGCCTATCCTTTGAAAGTCAGGATCTTCACCGAAGGGAAGAGCAGGATCATCGTGACCGGTTTCGATTCCTGGGGAAGAAACACCAATAAAGTCAGAAAGCTTTTTGATCGTTCGGCAGACGGACCAGAATCGGTTTCGGAGTTTACCTATCGATCCAAAAGCAAAGGGATCGCCACTACGTCTTTCGTGATACGGGCAGGCAAAGGAAAAATCAAGCGGGTCGAACTGATCCCGGTTTCCGGCCGCACGAAAAAAAGAAAGGATCGTCGATCATGAATGCAGTATTTATAGGCGGAGGATCCCTTCGGCTGCTCCCGCTGCTTCGCGGAGTTTTCGCCAACAGTCCGGAATGTTTCCGGAACGGAGAGATCCGTCTGGTGGACCGTGAGGTCAGCCGGGCGGAAGCAGTCGGCAAACTTCTGACGGCATGTCCGGAATACCGGAATGTCCATTGCAATGTGCTCTGGTCGGATGACCTGGAAGCCTGTCTGCCTGGCGCGGATGTCCTTTACCTGACCATGGGAGCCCGGAGTGAACCGACCTATTCGCAATCCATGTTCATCTCCAACCGGTACGGCTTTTTTTCCACGGATAATTTATCGGTCAACGGGGCGTTCCTTTCCCTGCGGCTCGGCCGGACGGTTCTCTCGATCGCACGGCAGATGGAAAAACACTGTCCGCAGGCATTGATGCTGATCTTCGCCAATCCGGTCGCAGTCTATTCCCATCTGGTGAACACGCATACCCGGATCCGTGCCTTGGGCATCTGCGGCGGGTTCATAAACCACAGATGGGACTTGACGCGGATCATCGGGCGGGATGAATATGACCCGGATTGGGAAGTGGTCGCAGCCGGCGTCAATCATCTCTCCTTCATCCTGCGGGGATCGCTCCACGGACGGGATCTGTATTCGGAAATACTCCCCGAATATCTGAACGAATCGTGGAAACCCGTGCATGCCGCCAGTCCTTATGAATGGGCACGGAAAAGCATGCTTCGGGGACAAACCTACCGTTATCAGATGTTCCACCGGTATGGTAAAATCATTTTTTCCGGAGAAGCTGACGGAACGGCTTTCCTGTTTCCCGAGCAGGAAATCGGTATGCAGACCGAACGTTACGGGACGGGAGAAGATTTCGATGCCGAAGCCGCGCAGAGGATGGAACAGGAGAAAAACCGGGAAAACTACCGCCGGCTGACCGAAGCGTCCGATCACCCCGAACAGGTGGACTGGAATGCGTCCGGCGGCCTTTTTGCTCGCAATGAACGGGATATCATCCTGCCCTTGTTCCGGGCCATTTCCGGGATCGAAAAAATGAGGGTCGCCGCTTCCCGCCCCAATTCCGGCGCGGTCCGCGGATTCGCCCCGGAAATGCCGCTGGAATACAGCATGGATATTCTGGGCAGCGATATTACCCCCGTTGAAGATTTATATGTCCCTGAACCGTTTACGGGGCTGATCACGGCGCTTTCGGAATTCCAGCTTCTGCTGTCGGAAGCGATCGCAGCCTGGGATCCGAAGATTTTTGCCGACGCCCTGGATGCGTTCCCCATGCAGCAGCATACGGAAAACCGGAAGGCCTATTACCGGGAAATGTTCCAGCTGTTCTCCGACCTCGATCCGCACATGCTGGAAGCCTGCAGGTATTTCGAAGCAGTCGGTTCTCCAGCTGCCAAAAGATATTCCATCGTCGATATGAATGATCTTGCTCCGGTCCGCTGCCCCTGCGGTTTCGCCAAACGGGCTTTCGCCTCGGACCATGACAAAACCGGCTCTCTGCATATCGTGGACATCCAGCAGGATTCGAAAGTGCATTATCACCGGAAACATACGGAGATTTATCATATCCTCGAGGGCAGCGGCACCATGGAACTGGACGGGGAAATCATTCCGATCCAGCCTGGAATCTCGATCCGGATCAGCCCTGAATGCCGTCACCGTGCCTCTGGCAAATTAAAGATCCTGAATGTTTCCATTCCTTCTTTCGATCCGCAGGATGAGTGGTTCGACTGACCCGTAAAGTTGCGGACTTGGCGAACACCGCGAAATCCGTGAACTCGTATCTGAATTTGTAATACGCGCTCTCCGTATTCTCCGTTTCCTGAACATAAAAAGGAAACAGAGTATGGGCAGAATTCATCACCCGCCATTTCAACAGGAATGCTGCTGCCGGATTTTTTTACAGCGGCGGGAGGGAGATGTCCTCGCCGTGGGCGCCGTAGAAATTCGAGGGGATCTTGCCGCTGGCCTGGTCGGAAATGATCCGGACCGCCCAGTCGGCTTTTTCCGAGGACAGCAGATTGCCTGAACGCTGCAGCAGCAGGACCCGGTAGCCGGGCAGAGTCCAGCGGATGGAAAGACGCCCGGTCTTATAACCGGTATAATGGATATGGAGTGAGGGCTCGGCCGTCTGGATGATGCGCCGTTCATTCGCGTTGAGGCGGATCTTCCGGGAACGCTGGACAAACCGGCGGACATGGGAGATCACAATCTGTTCTTCGGTGGGAGTAAGGCGGTTTTTTTCCGCATCGGGGGGCAGGTCGGAATCGCCGGCGCAGCCGCACAGCAGAGCGGAAAGACAGGTCATCAGGATCGCAGTGTTCAGAAGTCTCATATTGCACTCCGTTATTTGGATTTTACAGGATAAGTTTTCATCAGGAAAGCGGCCACGGCCTCATAAGTAGTCTGAGGATAAGCCCGGTATTTTTTGTTTTTCACGATCTCATGCAGGGTGCGGCATCGTCCGCTGCCGGAAAAGATGTAGGAACTGAAAGCGGTGCGGTAAAGGCGTCCGGATTCCAGCGGTCTGCCGGTCGATTCAAGGGAGATGGACTGCAGCTTGCGCCTGGAAAAGGCGAACGTGATGCCGGTCGGAGCCTGATACGGTCCGTTTTTACGATGGATGGAGATCTGTTCCTCGAGGATCCGGCGGATCTCGCCGGCGGTAAGGTCCACAGTCACGGGATGATCGGCATAAGGCATCAGCCGGTAGAGCTGGAACAGATTGACCGTGCCCGGACCGGTCTGGAAACGGCTGTTGACGCCGTAAAAAACGATCTCCGCGCCGGTGCAGTCCATGATGGCTTTGCCGTAAAGCTTAGTCAGGGCGGAAGAGTATTCCCGTTTTTCAGGCGGACGGAGTGCCGATGGAACCTCGGCTACGAGCCGGCGGCCCAGCCGGAAAGAACGGTTACGGACAGGACCGACCATTTTCTTGACCGCGGGATGTTCGGGGACCTTATCGGCCGGTACGATGCGGGATTTCATGGAAACGATCCGTTTTTTCTCCGTGTCGAAAGTGATGTCGGCGACCGCGATGCCGGCGGCATGGGCGGGAGCCTGCATCCGCCAGGCCGATCTGCCCAGGGCGGCCCCGGCTTCCGCCTGGTGGGAATGTCCGCATAGAATCAGGTCGATCTGCGGATATTTGCGGATCAGGTCGAACAGCCGGAAATCGGGACCGAGCCAGGACTGTTCGCCGGCGTGAAGAGCCAGGATGATCACATCGGGCCGGGCACGCATGACGTCCGGGATGATCCGTTCCAGCTGTCCGGCGACGGGCAGCTGACGCGCTTTTCCCATGACCTCAGGCAGGAACATCCGGTCCAGCGAAGGATAGGCAATGCCGATGACAGAGACATTGAGACCGGCACGTTTGAAGATTTGCCAGGGACGGACGGGGGCTTCCGGCCAGTCGAGGTTCAGCGCGAGCACGGATCCGCGGAAGTCGCGCAGCAGCGGCAGGAGCATGCCGGAACCGAATTCGAAATCGTGATTGCCGGGGATGAAAACATCGAACTGCAGAAAATTCAGCACCCGGATCATCAGCGCCCTGCCCTCGGGCATGGTCATGGCAAAAGACCCCTGGACGAGATCGCCGCAGTCGATGCGGATGCTGCTGCCGGGCCCGCCCGCGGCGGCGGTCTCCCGATCCACGAGAGCGGCGGTTTTGGCCAATGCTCCGTGATCGATGGAACCATGCAGATCGGTGGTCTGGATGACCCGCAGCGAGAGTTCGCGGCCGGAAGAATTCAGGCAGACGGCAAGGCTGAAGCACAGGATCAGGCAGCGGAATGAGCGGAACACCGCCGGGATCGTTTTTTCAGTCGGAAAATCTTTCATGTTGCAAAACACCTTATGTTGCGGCGATCAAGCCGGGTTGAGTTCCTGATTTATCCGATTCGGAATCGCGGATCAGGACGGAAAAGACCGAACCCTGACCGGGTTTGGAATCGACGGTGATCGTCCAGCCGTGAGCCTTGACGATGGCCTGGACCAGCGCAAGACCGAGGCCGTTTCCCTGCAGATGCCGGCTGGAATCGCTGCGGAAGAAACGTTCGAAAATATGTTTGCAGTCCTCTTCGGAGATGCCGCAGCCGGTATCGGACACCTGAAACAGGATCCCGTCCGGGGTATCGGCCGCCTTGACCATGACAGCTCCATGTTCGGTGAATTTGAGGGCGTTTTCCAGCAGGTTGGAGACCACCCGCTGAAACTTGGATTTATCGGCCGTGATCCGCAGCGGGAAGTCGGGCAGATCGAGCTGGAACTGCAATCCCTTTTCCTCGAATGCGGGCTGCATGAATTCACAGAAATCGCGGAGCTGCTCGCACAGGTCGAGCACTTCCTTGTGCAGCTCGTCGGGACGGGAACTGGTATGGGAAATATCCATCAGGGTGTTGACGAGGGTCTTGAGGCGGGCGGTCTCCTCGGCGATGGAAACGAAAACGGAGCGGACCGATTCATCGAGATTGCGGTCGGTGAGGAGCATTTCCACGGTGCCGGAGATCCGGGTCAGCGGAGTGCGCAAGTCGTGCGCCACGTTGTCCGACATCATTTTCAGCTCGGAAAGAAGGTGTTCGGTCCGTTCGTTCATGGCGTTGAAAGTCTGCATCAGGTCGCGGATCTCCCAGTCGTTTTCGGAGAGGTCTGAGATACGGTAGCTGTAATCGCGGAAACCGGAGGAAATGCGGTTCATGGCGAGGGTGGTCTTCTGGATGCCACGGATGAACCGGCGGGAGATCAGCCAGGCGATGCACATGCCGGCGAAAGTGGCCGCCAGCAGGATGCCGCAGAAGATGAAGACATAACGCCGGACCAATTCATCCCGCTCCGTGATGCGGCGTCCGATGACCACGGTGCGGCCGTCGGGAAACGGGAAGTAAAGATAACGGAAATTGCCGTTTTCGTAAGGCGCAGTCCGGTGCTGCTGCCAGCTGGGCGGCTGCCGTTTTTTTCCTGCGGGATTGCGTTTTCCCGCATTGGCCAGATAATTGGAACCGTCCTTGTTGAGGATCGCCATGCGGAGGTTGTCCTGACCGCGGGCGAGGATGATGCGCGAAATATAACTGCGCAAATTCGGCAGATTCGTCAGGATGTTGAGTTTCTGCGAGAAAAAAGAATTTTCATCGCGGAGGCGGAATTCATAATAATCCCCTTCATAGCAGAAATAAGCGGTATAATAATCGCGGCCGCCGAGGGAATCGGCCACATGATTGACGAACAGGATCTCGGCGCCGGGGAATTGGTTTTCGATGAAGAAGCGGTCAAATTCGGGATAACTTTCTTCCGGCTGGAGGTCATCGAGACGGTCATACCGGGAACCGAGCACGTAAATGCCGCGGGTCCTGGCCGCGATCTGCTGCAGGGAAAGGTCGCCGGACTTATTGACCTGCGCCACCAGCAGGTATCCGGCGAGGGCAAAGATGATGGAACAGGAAAGGAGAAAAAGGATGCCGTATCCCAGCGCGAGTCTGGTTTTGAGGGAGATCCGGCGGGATCCTTCCTTATTCCAGGACATAACCGACTCCGCGGACCGTATGGATCAGTTCCCGGTCGAACGGCTTGTCCACTTTCTCCCGCAGTTTGTACATGCGCGTCTCCACGATATTGGTCTGGGGATCGAAATTGTATTCCCAGACATTTTCCATGATCATGGTCTTGGTGACCACGCGTCCGGCGTTGCGCATCAGGTATTCCAGCAGGTCGTATTCTTTCGGCGGCAGGTCGATCCGCTGCCCCTGGCGGGTCACTTTGCGGGCGAGCATGTCGATGGTCAGATCGGCGGTGGTCAGGCGGGTGGGTTCGGCGCTCATGGAAAACCGGCGCAGCTGGGCCTGGATATTGGCCAGCAGTTCGGCCACGGAAAACGGTTTCGGCAGATACAGGTCGCCGCCGGCATCCAGTCCGTGCACCTTGTCTTCCACCGAATTGAGGGCGCTCAGGATGATCAGCGGAGCAGTGATGCCGCTGTTCCGGATGCTTTGGATCACCGTAAATCCGTCGATCAGGGGCAGCATGATGTCGATGATGCCGAGGTCGAACGTCTCGGTTTTCGCCATTTCCAGTCCGGCCTGGCCGTCGGCGGCATATAGAGTGGTATATCCGGCCTCCTGCAGCGCCTTCAGCAGGAATTCGGCAGTCTTGCGGTCGTCTTCGATCAGCAGTATTTTCATTTCGGTCCCTCGCTTTCATCTTTTGATACCATGTAATATAAACCATCGGGATTTTTTTTCAATTTCATTTCCGAAAAAAGCCTCCGGAATCCATGGTTTGGCCAGGGCAGAAAGCGGTCTTTTGTTTTTTTCTTTCATTCCGCACTTGAAAAAACACAAACCGGCTATAAAATACATTGACAGGCAATTGCATGAAAGGGAAAAAAGATGGGAAACCAGAGAGCACCGCGTCCGCGTTTGAATATCAGCAGCCAGATCCCGGATTTCACCCATGAGGAACCTTGGCGGATCTTCCGGATCATGGCGGAGTTCGTGGATTCGTTCGAGACCATGGCAAATCAGGGACCGCTGATCCCGATTTTCGGATCCGCCCGCATCACGCCTGAGAACCCGTTTTATCAGAGTGCGGAAAAACTCGCCGCACTGCTGGTGGAACGCGGCTACGGCATCCTGACCGGCGGCGGGCCCGGCATCATGGAAGCCGCCAGCAAAGGCGCTTACGAAGCAGGCGGCAATTCGGTCGGCCTCAATATCCGTCTTCCGATGGAACAGCATCCCAATCCCTATCAGACGACCTCGCTGGATTTCCGTTACTTTTTCGTGCGGAAAGTCTGTTTCGTCAAATATGCGGTAGCACTGGTGGCTTATCCGGGAGGATTCGGCACGCTCGATGAATTCAGTGAAGCCGCGACCCTTATCCAGACCAACAAGATCAACCATGTCCCGCTGGTGATGGTCGGAAAAAGATTCTGGCAGCCGATGATCGACTGGTTCGAGAACACCATGTTGCTCGAATACGGGGCGATCTCGCCGGAAGACATGAATCTTTTCAATCTGGTCGACACGCCGGAAGAAGCCTGCGAGATCATCACCACGATCCACCGCCGCGGCATCAACGGCACCATCCGGATCGACTGATTTTTTCTTTTTTTTCGGAAAAACATTTGCAAAAGCAAGTTCAATGCTATATATTGCCGGAGAAACTTATCCGGATAAGTTAATGACAAAGGCTGATTATGACGGTACAGGAACTGCATGATATTCTGTGGCACGGGATCCGAAGCGGCGAACTCCAGGGGAGACTGCCCTCCTCGGCGGAAATGAAGCGGCGCTACGGAACCGGACACAATACAGTGCATCTGGCGATCGACCGGCTGAAGATGCAGGGACTGGTCTACGGCCGTCAGGGCAAAGGCGTCTATGTCAACCGACAGACTGCGGACAATTCCGGACAAGGAACGGTCATGGTGTATTTCGGGCAGGAAAGCGGCATCAATATTCCTTTATACAGCCGGATGCTGGGTCTGATCAAGACGGAACTGAATCAAACCGGATCGCGCATGGAATTTGTTTCCTCTCTCACGGGGGGCATGCAAAAATACAGCGCGGCACTCGTTTTCGGAGCAAATCGGATGCCGGGTTCTGAGCTGATGACGCTGAAATATGCGATGGCGGGACGGATCGTGCTGATCAACCACAAAATCAGAGGACTGGTTTCGGTATCCAACGACAACGTCTGCGGCGGACGGCTGGCAATAGAAAGACTTTATCAAGCCGGACATCGTCATATAGCCGTTGTTACCCGTTATCTGGATATGGAACGGAACTTTTTTCATGACCGTTTCCAGGGGGTGACCGATTTTGCGGCGGAACACAAAGATTTGACCATTCACGAGTTCCGCATTCCCTCGGATGGTCAGAGCCGCAGCAAGATCTGCGCGGGAATCGCCGAAAAAATCATCAGCGGCCATCCGGAGATCACAGGGCTTTTCGCCTTTACGGACTGGTATGCGTTTCAGCTGCTGCAAGTGCTCAAACAGGCAGGAAGAACTATTTCCGCCGTCGGCTACGACAATTCGGAATTTGCCTCACTGCTGGACCCGCCGCTCACTTCCATCGAGGAAGATGCCGCCGAACTGGGTCATGCGGTCTGCCGGACCGTTAACGACCTGATCGCCGGGAAAAAGCCTGTTTCCAGGGAAGTCAAACCGCATCTGATCGAGCGTCAAAGCGTTTTTTCAATTCAAGATATCAAATAAAACACAGGAGGATTTTCAGCATGAAAACACAAAAAAATCAACAGGAAGACAAGATGAAAACGAAGAACGCAGCCAACTCGTATTTCATATCCTTGTCCTCCATAGTTCGAAAAGCGGAGGAGGATCAGATTTCATATTTGAAGCGGAAAATGCTTTGGCGTTTTACGCTGATAGAGCTCCTCGTGGTGATAGCCATTATCGCCATTCTGGCGGGAATGCTGCTGCCGGCGCTGAATGCGGCGAGACAGAAGGCCACGGCGATCAACTGCACCGCCAATCTCCGCCAGATCGCACTGGCGCACCAGATGTATATGGACGATTACAACGGCTTTTTCGTGCGCCGGAATGCGGAAGGCTACCGGTTGAACGGAGAAACCTCTACGTATTTCCGCTGGATGCACCGGCTTCATGCTTATGCGCCGATGGTCAATCCGGAAAAAACCGGGATCATGACCAATCTGCTGCGCTGCGGCGAAGACAAATATTTCCAATACACCGTCACGGCCGGCGGCGGCACCTTCAACGGCGCCAACAATCCATCCTACGGGTTCAATTACCGGCTGTCGGACAGCAATCTGCGGTATGACAAGGTGCTCACTCCGGCCAAAAAAGTCATGTTCAGCGACAGCCGCCACCGGTATGCGGAAGGAGGCCAGGATGCCGCCTGCAACCTGGTGGTTTCCAACGACCTGAACCCGCGGCATAATCAGGTGTTCAATGCCATAAACGTTTCAGGCAACGTGATGGAGCTGGACCGGGCGACCGCCAATATGATGATCAAGCAGGCAACCAGCAGCAGCCCGTATCTGGTGCCTACCAAAGAATAAGAAGATGGCCATGAGACACTTTTTCAAACTCCTTTTCGCTGCCGCATTATTGATCCCGAACCTGCTTCCGGCTTATGAAATCCCCAATCTGACTTATCCCATGAGCCAGCGGATCCTGCTGCTGCCCAAGGAGATGAACAGGGAGGTTCGCTTTACTCTGGTCAAGTTCGATGCCAACGGCCGGCCCGGCATCGACGTTCTGGCCTGGGAAGTGAAATCCCCCTCCGGCAAGGTGGTATGCGAAGGCACTTTCCCGGATGACGGCGACTCCACGGTCAGCTGGAAACGCGGACCCGACCAGCCTGCGGAAATCAGGTTCATGCCGACGGAAAAAGGCATCTACAAGCTGGGTTATCTGATGGACTGCGACGCCCGGATCCGGCTGACCGACACCAAGGCGGAAAATGTTTTCTGGGCCTTGGAACATTCCAGATTCCGCACGGACGATTACGACAAGGAAAAGATCCATACCTGGTTCTATATCCCGGCGGAAAAAGCCGGAGAAAAAAGCAAGGTCACCATCACCAGCAGCTACATGCACTATTCCAAAACCAGAAACCTGACCATCCGCAGCGGGAACCGCACGTTTTATGAAAATTTCGATGCGCCGGAAGCGCCGGACAAAAAGCATATCTACGTCCATCAGTATGTGATCGACCGGGAAAACCCCGACGATTTGTATGAGCTGACCGCCGACCGTTTCTACGTGATCTCGTTCCTGCCGCAGGGATTGAGGCCGCTGACGTTCTTCTTCGACCGGGAAAGCGCCGTCGCCTTCAAGCCGTATCTGCCGAAGATGGATCCGCGGCCGAACACGATCAGCGTTCCTTCCGACAAAGCATCGGAAAAAATCGCCTTGTCCGCCGGAGACAGTTACCGCGTCACGTTCGTCCCGGACCGGAAAGATCCCTCCTGGCAGTTCGAAATGGCCATTGCCGGACAGCCCTGCCGTTTCAGCGGCAAATCAGCCTCCGCCATAATTTCCGTTCCGGCCGACAACGGTTTCGCCGCCCTGCAGAAGAAATCCGGCGAGATACCGAAAGGCAAATTTCTGCTGACCCGGATGCTGAAAGGGAAAACCGAAGTCATTTCACCGGAAAACTGTCAGGTGGTCGAAGCGTCCGCCAAAGTGAATATCGCCGTCATTCCCGTGCTGGATGCGAAAGGGTATGATTTCGAACTGATCCACGAGCGCGGCCGGAAACTGGTCCGCAAGAGCAAAACGCCGGCTGTTTCATTCAAACCGGGTGAACTCGCCGCCGGGGTCTGGCAGGTGCGCGTCAGCTGCAATCAGGGCAAAACCTGGAGTCCCTGGTCCAGTTTCGCCGCCGCGCAAAAGGAAAACACCTCTCCCGTCTACGCCTACCGTTTCCGCCCGGTCATGGACGGTTCGGTCAAGGAGGTCAAGCGCATTTCCCTTTCCACCGTCAAGCCGGCGGATGTGGTCGATCTCAAAAAGAGCAGTTTCCAGGTGAACGGCAAAAAACTGATGCCCGAAAAATTCGGCAAGAATGAACTCGGCGTAAAGGTCGATGGCCTGCCGGACGGCAAAGTCAAGGTTGTTGCCGACCTTTACGATGCGCAAGGCAACCGTTCGGTCTACGAATGGGTTTTCATGCTCAACCGTCCCATGGAAAAAAACATCTCCTTCGACCGGAACGGGTATATGGTCCTCAACGGCCGGAAATTTCTGCCGCTGATCATCTATCCGCCGGGCAAGGTGCCGGTGGAAGACCAGGGATTCAATACCACCCTGCCCCAAATCCTGATCCCGAAAAAGACTTTGGATCTGCTGATGAGCCGGAATATGAAAACGCTGGACAGCGGCTGCGTTTACCGCGGATACTATACGCCGAAAGGTTCCGATCCGTTCCTGGATGTGGAGCGCTACATGAATTCGCCGCTGAAAAACCATCCGGCCCGGCTGGGCATGTGGATGGATGAACCCGATGCGTATCTGCCGGACGAGACGATCAGCAAGCATCTGGAAGGCTACCGCAAACATTCGCTCAACACCGGCATCGCCGGGGTCTGCTGCACCGGCAGATCCCGTTATCCCGATATGGCGAAACTGGGCGATTACCTGATGATCGACATCTATCCCCGCGAACAGGTGCTGAGCGTGGACCACCTGTTCCCGAAAGCGAAGAAAGACGCTGGGGGCAAGCCGGTCTGGCAGTTGAACCAGGGATTCGATTACGACGGCAGCGTGACCGATCCGGCCAAATTCGTGCCGAATTTCCGGAGCATGCGTTATGCCCACTGGGCGGCGTTCCGTTACGGTCTGCAGGGGCTCGGCTTCTATCAGTGCGGCACGGCAAAAGCTTCCAAGTTCCCCGGCATTTTCGCCAGTGCGGTGGAACTCTACCGGCAGGCCGCCTCGCTCTCTTTCATGCTGACCGAGGATGACATCACCGGATATCTGGAACTGTCTGAGGGTCTGAAATGCCGGACGGTCCGCTGCGGCGGACGGGTCTACGCCATCATTCAGAACGCCACGTATCAGCCGCACAGCGCCGTGATCAGGATCAAAGGCGCCTGTGCGGACAAGATCCGCATCCTCTATGAAAACCGCACGGTCCGGCAGTATGACGGCATTTTCCGCGATGTGTTCATGCCGCTGGACAGCCGGATTTATGAATTCATCGAAAAATAAGTGCGGAAAATCATGAAACAGACTTGGATCTCAGTAACCGGGAATCATTTCCTCCGGACGGATTTCAGCTTGTCCGAAACCCGGCATATCACGCTCAGGATCACGGGCGAACCGCATACCTACCAGAAGAGTTACTGTCAGGCGCTCCGCAGGGACGGCCACGACGGCAACTGGCTGATGGGCGGCAGTTTCATCAAATTCCGGATCTGGATCGACGGCCGTTATGTCGGCTGCGGACCGCTCCGAGCCGCGGAAACGGGCGTATGTGTCCGGCACACGTTCGATCTGGGCGAACTGGCGGCGTGCAAACACACGCTGGCAGTCGCCTGCCGGGGCGAACGCTGCGGGATCTGTGTGGAACTGCCTGTGAAAGGTACTGTCTGGAAAACTTTCCGCGCCGATGATTTTTATTCTCCCGTCTGCTGGAAACAGCCCAACGTCTTCGGGTATTTCAAAGGCGATATCGGGCCGGGCGAATTTTTCGAGAATCTCGACGGCACGCGGTATCCGGACCGCTGGCAGGAACCCGCTTTCGATGATTCCGCGTGGTCCGAACCCGCCTCGAGGGAACTGGACCGTCCGGTGGCAGAAAGCGAATTCAATTACCAGGAACAGTATCATGCCCCGCGGACGGTCCGGCAGACCGCCTCGGGAAGCTGGATCGTCGATTTCGGCGAGGAACGGATCGGCTCGCTTTTCCTGCGCGGACCTGCGGACGGCGGCGAAGTCGAAGTCCGGCTCGGCGAAGAACTTTTCACCCCCGACCAGGTCCGTTTCCAGACCCGCGCCGGCGTCTGTTATCAGGAACTCTGGACCTTCCGCGAAGGCCGGCAGGAACTGAGCCATTTCGGCGTCCGCATGTTCCGCTACGCCGAGCTGAAAGGCTATTCCGGCGAGCTGCGGCCGGAAGATGTCGGTGTCCGCACGCTCCGCGCACCTTATGACGGACATGCCGAATTCCAGTCCGGCAATGACAACCTGAACCGGATCTGGGATCTCTGCCGCAGTTCGGTCATCAATACGGCGGCGGATCTGTTCACCGACTGTTTCACCCGCGAACGGATCGCATACGAAGCAGATACCATGCTGAATCTGCTCTCTTATTATGTGTTCAATCCGGACCTGCGGCTCGTGCGGCGGCATCTGAGCCACCAGCTGAATCATCCGACCTGGCCGTGCGAATGGTCACAGCTGATGGTCATGCTGTTTTACGACTACTGGCAGGAAACCGGCGACATCGAATTCATCGCCGCGCATTTCGACCGGCTCCGCGATTATTCCGCTTATCTGAACCTGATCAAAGACGGCATGATCCGCAAATTTCCCCTGGACATAGTGATCGACTGGCCGCCGGAATATCTGAAATATTACGACTGCGGCAGCGGCGAATATCTGACCGTGCCCAATGCCCTGGCCTGTAAAGTCCTGGGCCGTCTGGCCGAACTGGCACGGGCGATCGGCAGAAATGACGAAGCGGATGGACTGCTCGCAAAGAGTCGGGAAATGCGCGCCGCCTTGAACCGGAAATGTTTCGACCCCGTCCGAGGCCTTTACAAGGACCGTCCGGATTCCGGCCAATGTTCGCTCCATTCCAACATGTGGGCGCTCTGGTGCGATCTGGTGCCCGAGGATAAGGTCCCCGCCGTCATTGATCACGTGGTCTCGTGCGGCATGCAGTGCAGCCTGTATTCCGGATTCTATTATCTGGAAACGCTGTTCCGTTACGGCAAAGGCGCGGAGGCTTTCGAACTGCTGTCAGGTAATGATTCACGCTGGCTGGACATGGTCCGCGCGGGCCTGACAGTGACTTCGGAATACTGGTATGAACCGAAAAAGCGGATGAGTCTGGCGCATCCGTGGGGCTGTTACCCCGCTTATCTGATCGTGCGCTATATCTTCGGTGTGAAACAGACGGAACCTGGATGGCGGAATTATACGGTGGATCCGGCACCGGGTTTTGAATTTCACGGCTCGCTGAAAATGATTCGGAACGGATTCACCGTTCAAGCGGAACGCTGACGCCCGCTTATTGCGGAACGGCGATCTGACGCGGGATGCGCGGTTCGACGAACACGGCGGGACGCAGATACACCGGATCGGTCAGTTTCCGGCTGAAATCGTCCGGACAGTTCGAAATCAGGAAAGAAGCCTGAATATGGGGGATGGTCTGCAGTTTTCCCGCAGCCTGGTCGCCGGCGATCTCCCGGATCCGCGCGGCATCCTTTTCCAGTCCGATCAGGACCTCGAAATCCGCCAGTGCGGACAATGACCCGCGGCTGAGCACCTCATGATAACCGGAAGGGACAAAACCCGCAGGGGTGCGGTCCAGACCGTAACCGAGCAGTTCATCGCGGTGGCCGTCGAACAGCACCAGCACACGCTGAATTGCGGCAGGGAGTTTCAGCGAATCGGCCATGGCGGAGGCGGTGGAAACGGCACGGCGGCGGATCTCGCGGCCGAAGCACAAGCCCATGACCAGCGAAGCCGCCACGCGCAGACCCGTGAACGAGCCCGGGCCGGAACCGACGCTCCATTCACTGATATCGTTCAACGCCAGCTGATGCCGGGCCAGCAGTTCGGACATCCAGCCCGTCAGACCCGATGCGTTGCGGGGGGGAAATACATGATATTCCTCCAGCAGGAGATTTCCCTGTGCATCGCACAGTGCGAAGGAAGCCTCCTGCCAGGAATAATCGAATCCGGCTTTATACATGATCGGAGATCAGACGCGTTCGACCGTGATTTCCGGATCGACGGCTTCACGCAGATTGTACTCGACGTAATCCTTGAGCGTGGCCATGGCGTGCGGGCAGCAGCCGCAGGCGCCGCGCAGACTGACTTTCACGTTCTTGCCTTCGATGGCGATGATCTCCAGGTCGCCGCCGTCGTTCTGCAGTGCTTTGCGGAGTTCTTCCAGTATCTCACGAATTTTCGCTTCCATGATGTTTTTCCTTTCGTTTCAGGTTCTTTTTGAAGAGACGTTAATATATTCCTTTTTGCGCGATTTTCAAGCGCACGGAGCCGAAAAGCGGTGTCTTACTCCATATAGAAGACTTGCGTCATTTCCTCTTCGCGCGCCTTGGCATCGCCCGGATTGCGGCACACCAGATACTGCGTCATGCGTTTCCACCAGGCATGCGCGAACGGATAATTCGCCATTTTGGCGGCTTCCTCTTCGCTTTCGATCTCCATATAACCGACCAGCACGTTGCTTTCCGGATGATGGAAGATCGAATAGTTATGGATGCCGTGACGCTGCATCGCCGCTTTGAGCTCGGCGGGGATGGGATTGTGCGCTTTGGTGTATTCTTCGATACAGCCCGGTTTGACTTCCATGTAAAATGCTTTGCGGATCATGTCGCAGTCCTTTCCGTTTTATTTGAGTTCATTCAGGATCCGGGCGCAGGAGACCACCTTTTCCCGGAGATCGTTCAGCGTATAGAAATAATGATTGCTCGCCTCGAATCCGATACGGGAATCGCGGCGGACAATGTCATACAGCTTCAGCGCCAGCTCGATCTCTCCGCGGACGCATTCGGCCATCACCGTCTTGTCATAGCCGTGGTTGCGCGCCCGGACGAACCGGATCTGCAGATAAGTGCTCCGCAGGTGGCAGTAGGAAGCATCGGCAACGGTCTGCAGTTCGGCGAAATCCGCCCGTTCGTTTTCCTTCACCAGCGCAGCGGCGGCAGCCAGGGTTTCCAGTCCCTTTTTCCAGCCTTCCGTCACGATTTTGAACTGGTTTTCGAAAATATCTTCCGGATACGGTCCGCGCCAGCGGTTGATGTCGTCATACGGAAAACCGATCATGGTGGCGGTGTAACCGGTCGGTTTCAGGTGCAGCAGGTTCATCGGCCCGTAATTCATGGGCGCGGTGTAAAGCACCGACACATTGAACGGGAACTGACGGAACGCATCGCTGAACTGTTTCCACGCCTGACAGACTTTGGCCGCCAGTTCGGGATGGTATTTGTACGCGGCGATCTCTTCCGGAGTTGCTTTCAGCAGTTCCAGATTGCCGCCGGGAAACCCGCCCAGCGTCCAGCTGAGCATCAGACCCGAAACGCCCGCCTTCTTTAGATTGTTCAAGTGTTCCTCGATCAGATACGGCACCGGGATATACGGGACCGCGGAAAGTTCCCAGGAATTGTTGATCTGCACTTTGGCCGTGATCGGCGTTCCGATCTTGCGAGCATGTTCCCACGTGCCCAGCGTTTCCGGACTCGGCCCGACCTGCGAGACCGAATAATCCACCAGATACTGTTCCACGCCGCCGATATGGGTGATGGTTCCCCATTCGCTGACGCTGCAGACATAGACGCTGCGCGGCAGCAGATCCAGCACCCGGCTCTTGAATTCCAGGTTGTCCTTGTCGTCAACGTGACGTCGCCACGCCCAGTCGTAAGCGATCATCTTCGCTTCCGGATCGGCCGCATGCATGCCGCGTTCCATCGCCGTGATCACGTCGGCAATGATCTTTTCCGGCAGCACGTTCCTGCACGAGGGACATTGTTCATGCCGCACGGAATAATGGCAGTTGGTCGGATTTTCCGACATGGTGATGCAGAACACGCCGCCAAGCCCTTTGGCCTCGATGAACAACTTTTTCATGGTGTCTTCCAGCCACTGCAGCGGCTCCGGCGAACGCGTGGTGCAGACCGTCCGCGTATGCAGCTGCGGCACTTCGAAACCCGCCCAATGCGGTTTCCTGTCATAGAAAGCCATCGGCATGCAGCGCGGCTCGTTCAGGTAAAGATACACTTTGATCCCGTATTTCGCACAGGTGTTCACGATGCGTTTCAGGTTCGCCATCCGTTTTTCGTGTCCGACGGAATACTCTTCCGCGCCCGGAATCGGATTCAGCAGATACAGGAGCGCATGCATCCAGACGCCCTTGATGCCCATCGACGCATACTGGGCCAGCAGGTTTTCCGGGACCGGATCAAGCGTTTCCGCATTGCCCAGCACATCCCCGCAGCTCGCCGCGTAGGAATGGATATAGTTGAAATCGAAACGGTCGGCACTGCCCACCTGCGGCCGGGGTGCGAACTGGTCGGCGAACGCAAACGGAGTTTCAAGATAAGCCATCCGGTCGGCGGGGAAATACTGCCGCAGACATTTTTTCAGTTCGGCGGTGGCGGCCTGCTGTTCCGGGGTGAGCGCGGCATATTTCAGCGGCGCGCAGTCGGGCTTGATCTTGCCGACTTTGGCCCAGAAGAAATCTTCCTCCTTGAGCGTGTAGGCCAGTTTTTCCGGCGGCCAGGACAGCAGCTGCAGGATCTGTTCATACGGCAGCAGCTGCCAGTTGGTGCGGATCAGCGTGAGATATCCGTGGGTGATCCATTTCGGATTGACCTGCGGATCGGCGGTGAGCCCCAGGTCGATTGCCGCCTGACGTATCTCCGGTTCGGAACAGCCGAGCACTTCGGCCAGCCGGGACGGCGGCACCAGTTCCCAGTTCCGCCACACCGCGGCCTGCCACCGCGTCGGGAAATGCGGATATTCCACCGGTGCTTTCGTTTCGCCCTTCGGTAAATCTGCTGCATTCATGGTCGTCTTCCTTCTTTTGAATAATTAATTACACCCGGTAGGCTTTCAGGATGATGACCGGTTCGACCGGAACATCCTGATGTCCGCCGCGGCCGGCAGTCGGGACCTTTTCGATCTTGTCCACTACATCCATGCCCTCGATGACATGCCCGAAAACACAGTAGCCGAAGCCCTGCGGAGAACTGTTCTGATAGTTCAGGAAGTCATTGTCCACCGTATTGATGAAGAACTGGCAGGTGGCACTGTCCACGATCATGGTCCGCGCCATCGCGATGGTGCCGCGGGCATTGGATCCGGCGTCCTTGGCCTCGTTTCTGATCGGGTCGTGGGTGGCTTTCTGGTTCATGTCCGGCGTGAATCCGCCGCCCTGGATCATGAATCCCGGGATCACCCGGTGGAAGATGGTGCTGTCATAATGTCCTTCATCCACATAGGTCAGAAAATTGGCCACGGTCAGCGGCGCATCCTTGTCGAACAGTTCCAGCTTGATGTTTCCCATCGAAGTTTCCAGCATTACTTTCGGAGTGTTTCCTGTCATGATTTTTTCCTTCCTGTTATGATTTTACCATCACAGCATCATATTGACTGATTTCATTTTTCAAATCTTCAAAAGCACGGTCGCGTTCGGCGAAACCGGGATAAAGCGCGAATACGGTCGACCCGCTGCCGGACATCAGCGGCGCGCCGCCGCTCTCCCGCAGAAGACTGAAGAAACGCGCCAGCAGCGGGAACTTCCGCACCGCGGCGCCCTCCAGATCATTGCACAGCAGTCCGCCGGCCGCGGCATAATCGCCCGCAGACAGCGCTTTCAGCAGAGCATCGAGGTCATACCGGCCGCTGCGCGGGACATCCTGCCAGTGGCGGTATGCCCAGGCGGCCGAAATCGGGAACACGCCCGGGATCAGCAGCAGCGGCAGATTCTCCGGCAAAGCGGTTTCCTGCAGGATCTCTCCCCTGCCCCGGCCGACCGAGGGGACCGGGTTCAGGAAAAACGGCACATCCGAACCGACCGACAGGGCCGCCTGGGCCAGTTTTTCCGGACTTAGTTCGATGCCGGAATGCTGCTGGAGCAGATCCAGCACCGCGCCGGCATCGGAACTGCCGCCGCCCATGCCGCCCGCCACCGGCAGTTTTTTCTCCAGCCGGATCGTCATTCCCGGACACGGCTGGCCCGCAGCGGCATAAAAGGCTTTGGCCGCTTTCGCCATCAGATTGTCTTCGTCCAGCGGAACTCCGGGGTTCGGACATTCGATCCGGATCCCTTCGCCGCCGAAACTCAGTTCCACCCGGTCAGAAAGAGCTTTGACCGGATAAAAAAGCGTCAGGATCTCGTGCCAGGAATCCGACCGTTTCCCCTTGATTTCCAGAAACAGGTTGATTTTTCCGGGTGTCTGCCGAGAATACGTTTTCATCATCACTTTCTGAACCGGTAAAGATCGTATCTCCGGTTGTAGGCGTCGATCTCGGACGTGATCGCTTCCGCCAGTTCCAGCGCGCGCAGTCCCTGGGCACCGGTAACTTTCGGCTGACACAGCACGGGTCCTTCCTTGCTCTTGCGGACCGCATCCACGAAATCGGCGATCTCCGCCGCCAGCGCGTTTTTCTCGCACAGGTTGACCTTCTTCACCGCCACGCCGAGAAAACTCTTGCGGACGATCCGGCCCGTGCTCTGGGAATAATCCATCGAAATGTAGGAATCGGTCTGGAAGACCCGGAATTTGCGCATGGGTTGGGTACTCACCCGGCTGGCGGTCACGTTCGCCACCGCGCCGTTCTTGAATTTCAGCCGGACGTTGGCGATGTCTTCGGTATTGCTCAGGACGGGCATGCCGACCGCATCGAAACGTTCCACCTCGCTGCCGACCATGGTCAGCACCAGGTCGAGGTCATGGATCATCAGGTCGAGCACCACACTGACTTCGGTGCCGCGCCGGTGCATGCCGGGCCGCGGCGGTGGATATTTCGCCATCCGGTGCGCTTCGATGAACAGCGTGTTGGAACGGTTCTTTTCCAGAAAATCCATCGCCGCATTGAAGCGTTCCACATGGCCGACGCCGAACACGATCCCCTTCTTTTCCGCGGCGGCGACCATTTCCTCAGCCTGCGCGCCGGTCGCTGCCAGCGGTTTCTCCACCAGCAGATGCTTGCCCATCTCGATGAGCGGCATCGCGGTCTCATAATGGTTGGTGGCCGGAACCGCCACGGTCAGCGCATCGCACTGCGCGGCCAGTTCCGCCTCGGATGGAAACGGTTTTACCCCGAATTCCTGTCCGATCTTTGCCGCCTGGGCGGCGGAGACATCGAACACCCCGACCAGTTCCACATTCGGATTTTCCTTGTAGAGCTTGGTGTGAAAACGGCCGAGCACGCCGACGCCGATCACCCCGACTTTCAGTTTTTCCTTAGTGCCGAACAATGCCATGGTCCGCCTCCGTTCAGCAGAAGCGCTTGGCCAATTCGGCCGCCTGACGGATGCCGTCTTCATCGGCCTTGTTCAGCCAGGTGCCGCCCGCCGCGGCCACCACATCCATCGACAGCCATTCAGCGGCATTTTCCAGCGTCACGCCGCCCGTCGGCATGAATTTGATCCCCAGGTGTTTGTACGGTGCGGAAATGGCTTTGAGCATTTTCACGCCGCCCGCCGCTTCCGCCGGGAAAAATTTGAAGACGCGGCAGCCGAGCTCGTAGCCCTGTTCGATCTCAGACGGAGTGCAGATGCCCGGAGCAAAATTGAATCCGTTGGCGAACGCTTCCTTGACGATCGTCGGATTGAATCCGGGCGCCACCGCGAATTTCGCCCCGGCGTCGAACGCGCGGTGCAGGTCTTTCACATTCAGGACGGTCCCCGCGCCAACGCACATTTCCGGAAATTCTTTGGAAACGGCCTTGATCACTGCTTCGGCCGCTTCGGTCCGGAAAGTGATCTCGGCGACGCCGAGTCCGTTTTTACAGAGCATTTCGCAGCGTTTCAAGCCGCTTTCGACGTCGTTCAGCACCAGAACGGGAATGATTTTGAACCGGGAAAGTTGTTCCGCAAACGATAATTCAGCCATTTCAACACCTCACAGTTAAAATTCGGTTTGTTATATATAACAATATACATTCATTCCCGGCACTTTCAAGGATAAAGTCCGATTTTTAGGGCAAAAGAAAATGATTTTACCGTTTTCAAATCCGGGAGGAAGTCCGCTGCAGGAGATTTTCGGCGGCGCGGCGCAGGATCTCTTCCGCCGGGGGAACAGTCAGCGCGCAGATGCTTTCATAACCGCCCTGTCGGAATTCCGCTTCGGGCGCGATATACATCACCGTCCGGCCGTGTTCGGTGACGGTCACAGTCTCCGGCCAGGCAGCGGCAGCCCTGGCGGCGGTGGCGTTGAAGGTCTCGCCGGGAAACGCCAGGATCCGGATACCGTTCAGCTGCAGCAGCCCCAGTTCGGCCTCGACCGTATCACTCACGCTTTCCTCGCCGTTGCGGTATTTCGCCTGCAGGAACGGCAGGGTATTACGCAGGGCCAGCTGCTCCAGATGACGTTTCCGCTCCGGCAATCCATCCGGCAGCCGATCGGGTAAAGGACTGATACGGTTTTCCAGCACTTCCGGACGCACCGACAAACGCACGGGCTCCGTGTGATCCGCCGCTTTTTCCAGCGGGACAAAAGGCTGGTTTTCCAACGACTGCCACGCGGTCCTGGCCAGCAGTTCGCCGAGCTTTTTTTCCATTCCGCTCTGCTTGCTTTCCATCCCGGGCGCGATCTCCGCACAAGGGCCGTTCAGGAAAACCGCGGTCCCGCCGGACAGCCTCGAAAAAGTTTCCCGCACATGCCAGGGATAATCGGAAGAATAATAGGCCGGATTGTTGCAGCAGACCGCATGGGCGGCAAAACGGATCAGACTGCCCAGCGGACGGCAGTCAGCCGCGGCAATGAATTCCATCGCGAACAGTTCCGGATCGCCCGGCGCGAACGGGGCAAAAGGCCGCGCGGTCGGTTCGAAACCGGTATAGACATGCTGTCCCTCCCGCAGAGCGTGAAGATAATGTTCGGCAAACGGGGCGGAATCGAAGCGGTTCTCCGCCGCGGGTCCGTAAAAACAGGTTGCGGTCCCGCCCGCTTCGGGAATGGCGATCCGGCGGATGTAGTTATGCTGTCCCTGCAAACGGGTCCGGGCGGAACGGATCAGGGCCGGGACCGCATTCCGTGCCGCTTCGCGCGCAGCCCCGGCGCACTCGGAAGCCAGCCGGTCCAGGTCAATGGCATCGCAGACCGCGCTGCCGTGATTATGCGTCGTGACGATATGGACATAGGCAGGCTCCGCCTGAAGTTCCGCCGCCAGCGCCTGTTTCAGAGTCCGGACGGTTTTCAGGTCGAAATCCATAAAATCAAGGACGGCCCAGACCGCCGGACCATCACCGGTCCGAAGATATAAAATTTTGACCTCACAAGGCTCCCGGAACGGTTTTTTCTCGGGAAACACTTCCGCCAGATCAGCACTGCCAAAACCTGCCGTGATCATTTCAACTCCGTTTTCTGATACCTGAATCCGGACTTTACTGTAGCAGAAAAACCGGTTTTTACAAATTCTTTTCCGGCGGAAACGAAAAAAAGCCCGAAAAAAAAACGATCCGCTATTGCAAAAAAGCCCGATCTCAGGTATACTATGGATAAAATCCGGAAAGACGAATTTTATATCAGCAAAGGAAGAATCATGACTTCGGTTGATTGTGATGTTCTGGTCTGCGGAGGCGGCATCGCCGGCTGTGCCGCGGCGCTCCAGGCCGCCAGGGAAGGCTGCAAAACGATCCTGGTCGAGAAAACCGTATTTCCCGGCGGACTGGCCACCAGCGGACTCATCTACATTTATCTGCCGCTTTGCGACGGATACGGGAAACAGATCCTGTTCGGCATTGCCGAAGAACTGCTCCACGCCTCGATCAAATACGGACCGGGCCAGGTGCCCGAAGGCTGGAATGCGGACAGCTCGCCGAAGCGGTTCACCGAACGGTACATGACCAAGTTTTCACCGGCATCGTTCATTCTGAGCCTGGATGAAAAACTGGAGGAAGCGGGCGTGGACATCTGGTATGACACCCTGCTGTGCAGCGCGGAAACCGAGGATGGAAAGATCCGGGCGGCCGAGGTGGAAAACAAAAGCGGCCGGATCCGGATCCGGGCGAAATGTTTTATCGATGCCACGGGCGATTCCGACCTGGCCCGCCGCGCCGGAGCCGAGTGCATGAGCGGGACCAACATCCTGTCGCAATGGTCGCTGGAATACGATGGCGCCGCACCCGCCGACTGGCACAATCTGGCCGGTCCCATCGCCAGAGTCGTCTATAACGAACCGGTCGAAGATCCCGAAGAATTCCGCGGGATCTCCGGGAAACAGGTCAGCAGTTTTCTGAAACAGACCCGCCGTATGCTCCTGCAGCGCTATCGGAAAATGCAGAACGACGGCAGCCATGACCGCAATACGCTCTTTCCGCTCCTGCTGCCGGTCCAGGCCGACTTCCGGACCACCTTCTTCATCCGGGGGAAAACCGTCCTGACGCCGGAACAGTACCATTGCCGGTTCGAAGATTCCGTCGGGCTGATCAATGACTGGACCAAGCCGGCGGAACCGGTCGAACTGCCGTATTCCAGCCTGCTCCCGGAAAAGCTCCGGGGTCTGCTGGCCGCCGGACGATGCATCTCCGTCCAGGGCGAAGCGGTGGAACGGGTCCGGGTGATCCCCGTGGCGGCGATGACCGGACAGACCGCCGGATTCGCAGCCTCGATCGCCGTAAAAAAACAGATCCTGCCGGACGAAGTGCCCATCGGGCTGCTGCAGGAAAAACTTCGGTCCGCCGGCTATCTGCTGCATCGCTGAAACCGGGAGCCGCATCATGATCGTGATCCTCAAACCGGAAGACGGACCGGTCAAAAACACCGCCGTTCTGCAGAAATATCTGGATGCGGGCGGCACGGTCCGCCTCGAACAGCCGGGGATCTATGATATCACCGGTCCGCTGCTGATCGGCAGTGAGACCTCGCTCGAATTCGGGCCGGGCGTGATCGTGCGCCGGTCCGCGGAGAACCACCGCAACGGTCCTCTCATCGTCAACCGGGGAACGTTTTCCGGAGAGTGGGATCATCACATCCGGATCGAAGGCCTCCGCCTCGTCACCGGCGGTGTCGACCTGACCCATTTTTCGATCTATCCCGGCCTGCGGGGACATCTGGCGTTTCTCCGGGTGCGTGATCTGATCGTCCGCAACTATGAATGTCTTGACCTCACGAAGCTGGGCTACGGGATCCATGTCTGCACCTTCGAAAACATTCTGCTGGAACGGCTCCATATCGAAGGGGACAAAGACGGCGTCCACCTCAGCAACGGCCGGAATTTCACGATCCGGGATTCCCGGTTCGGAACTTCGGACGACGCGATCGCACTCAACGCTTACGATTACTGTCTTTCCACCGCCACCTACGGCTGGCTGGAAGACGGTCTGATCGAAAACTGCCATGACCTCGACAAAGGCAAGCCGGCGGGTTTCTTCTGCCGGATGCTCGGCGGTGCCTGGACCGACTGGAAGGAAGGCATGGAAGTCCAGAACAGCACGCTGGCGGTTTATCAGGGACATCTATACAGTGTGTGCCTGCCGCTGCCGCCGCAGCCTCGGGAAACGCCGCTGATCTCCACGGTGCCGCCGACCCATCGCGCGGGAATAGCGGAAGCGGGCGGGATCCCCTGGCGGTATGTCATGCCGCACGACGGCCGGTATGAAGGCAGCTGCCGCCGCATCACTTTCCGGGATATTTATCTGCATAAGCCGCGGACCGGTTTCGGTTTCACGCTGGAGGGCGGCTTATGGTCCAACAGTGTGCCGAAAGGACTCAGAATGCCGGTCATTCAGGATCTGGTCCTGGACGGGATCCATGCCGAATGTGAACTGCGTTATGTTTTCACCGCCGGCCATCCGGCGCAGAATATCCGCGTCATGAATTCCACCCTGCGGGGAACAGTCATCCTCGCGCCGGTATTCCAGGATCAGCAGGCGGAAGATTATCCGGTCATGGACATCGTTTTCAGCGGCGTGAATTTTCCGCAGCCGCCGGAGAAATTCTGCAGCAAAACACCCGGACGCAAACTGCAGTTCCAATTTATCGGCTGTTCCGGCGAAGGCTGGAAACGGCCCGGAACAGAAGACTGAAAGGCCGTCACAGGCGTCCGTCGGCGAGTTCGCGGGGCAGGATGCCTTTGATGTCGTAAATCACCGTGTGCGGCTTTTTGATCGAGGCCAGATCGAGTTCGCGGAACTGACGGTGGGCGACTGCCAGCACGACCGCATCGTAAGCGGCGCCGACCGGGATCTCCCGGACCGAGGTGAATCCGTATTCTTTTTTGACCTCCTCCGGATCGGCCCAGGGATCGCAGATATCGACCCGGCAGCCGAATTCCTGCAGACCGGAGGCAACATCGACCGCACGGGAATTGCGGATGTCCGGACAGTTTTCCTTGAAGGTGACACCGAGCTGCAGCACGCGGGACCCGAGGATCCGGCATTCCTTCCGGATCATCAGTTTCACGATCTCGGAAGCGACGTATTTGCCCATGCCGTCGTTGATGCGGCGTCCGGCCAGGATCACTTCCGGCAGATAGCCCAGCGCCTGCGCCTTGTGGGTCAGATAATAGGGATCGACGCCAATGCAATGGCCTCCGACCAGACCGGGCTTGAACGGCAGGAAATTCCATTTCGTTCCCGCCGCCGCCAATACTTCCTGCGTGTCGATGCCGATCAGATGGAAAATCTTGGCCAGCTCGTTGACGAAGGCGATATTCAGGTCGCGCTGGGAATTTTCGATCACCTTGGCGGCTTCCGCCACTTTGAGCGAACTCGCTTTGAAGGTGCCCAGCGTGAGGATGGAATTATACAGGGCATCCACGGCA
>Ga0265298_10001364_pt1 | contig 36143 bp, 23 predicted proteins | sample AusTroGonzalo_MG_3_FD_193486 | JGI IMG/M metagenome (GOLD analysis project Ga0265298, IMG submission 193486) | Bovine rumen microbial communities from tropical cattle in Woodstock, Queensland, Australia - Gonzalo_01 | ecosystem: Host-associated > Mammals > Digestive system > Stomach > Rumen ...
TTATCCACATCACCGACCTCAGCTGGGGACGCGTTAACGACCCGCACGAGCTCCTGCAACTCGACCAGAAGATCAACGTCGTTATCCTCGACTTCGATGAGGAGAAGAAGCGTATCGCTCTCGGTCTCAAGCAGTTGACTCCGCATCCGTGGGATGCTCTGGACCCGAACCTCAAGGTTGGCGACAAGGTTCACGGTAAGGTTGTTGTGATGGCTGATTACGGCGCATTCGTGGAGATCGCAGAAGGCGTAGAAGGCCTCGTTCACGTATCCGAGATGAGCTGGAGCCAGCACCTCCGTTCCGCTAACGACTTCTTGAAAGTCGGCGACGAGGTAGATGCTGTTATCCTGACTCTCGACCGCGCAGAGCGCAAGATGAGCCTCGGTATCAAGCAGCTCAAGGCTGACCCGTGGGCTAACGTGGAGACCAAGTACGCAGTTGGTACTCGCCACTGGGCTAAGGTTCGTAACTTCACCAACTTCGGTGTCTTTGTTGAGATCGAGGAAGGCGTTGACGGCCTGATCCACATCAGCGACCTCAGCTGGACCAAGAAGATCAAACACCCGAATGAGTTCACCCAGATCGGCGCACAGATCGAAGTTGTCGTGCTCGACATCGACGTAGCTAACCGCCGTCTCTCCCTCGGTCACAAACAACTCGAGGAGAACCCGTGGGAAGAGCTTGAGGCTAAGTTCGGCGTAGACACCGTGGTTACCGGTAAGGTGGTTGAGCTGACTGACAAGGGCGCTGTTGTATGCCTCGAAGAGGGCGTTGAGGGCTTCTGCACCACACGTCACCTCCAGAAAGAGGACAAGAGCCCGGTGGCTGTTGGCGACGAACTGCCGTTCAAGGTGATTGAGTTCAACCGCGACGCTAAGCGTATCCTCGTTTCGCACCTCCGCACTTGGGAGGAGCGCAAAGAGGCTCCGGCTAAGGCTGCCAAGGCTAACGCAAAGGCTAAAGCTGAGGAACCGCAGCTCGACATGCCGAAGGTGGAGAAGACCACGCTCGGTGACCTGAGCGTTCTGGCTGACCTCAAGGCTTCTATGGAGCAGGCTGAGGAGAAACCCGCCAAGAAAGCTCCGGCCAAGAAAGCCGCCAAGAAAGACGCTGAGTAATCCTCACCATCCATCCGCCAAGTTTGGCGGATTTCCCGAGAGGCGACCGCAAGGCCGCCTCTCTTCTTTGTATATCATGTTTCGGCTTCGTGTATAGTTTGTTTACTTTCTTTTTTTTTGGGCTGTCTTCTTTTTCTTTATCCTCTCTGACCTCTCTTTCGTCCATTGTCCCGGCTGGTAGCCGGTTGACTTTGTCTATTGCTCGGCGATCATATCGCGTTTTCTTTCTCCGTTTCGGAAAATCGCATTTTCCTTCTATTTTTCTTGCATATTTCGTAAAAAAGCAGTACCTTTGCAGCCGATTTGATAAAAAAGGTGCAGGGTCAATGAGCCAAGGCCCCATGAATGTATGTACAAAGCTTCGGATAAGATATGTGAATTGATGTCGCATGAGGAAGATGCGATACTTATTATCAGCCGTTTCGGGCTGGAGATGGGTGTGGGCGAACAGACGATAGACCAGGTATGTTCTGCACACGGCGTGCACACGCCTACCTTCCTCGCGATTGTCAATCACAAGGTCTTTCACCAGCGCGCGATCCCTGCTGATATCGACATTCCGACGCTCCAGCTATATCTGGCTAATGCGCACGCCTATTTCCTGGATTACCGTCTGCCGCGTCTGCGCCGTTCGCTGGTCGAAGCTATCATGCCTGCAGACCCGACGACAAAGATCCCGGGCCTCATCCTCCGATGCTATGACGAGTTTGTGGAGGAGATACGCACGCATATAGCGCATGAGAACGCAGGCCAGTTTGACAAGCACGAGCATGACGACCAGCGCATCACCGACAAGCTGACGGAGATAAAGAACTTGATTATCAAGTACTATCCGGGAGAAGTCGAAAGACCCAAGACCGCTTCGCTCCAAGAAGAAAGCACCGCTACTTACCACCTGATCAGCGTGATGTCCGACCTCTGGCACACGGAGCAGGATTTTGCGGACCACTGCGCCATAGAGGATGACATCCTCCGTCCTGCGCTGGACACGAGCCGGAAAACCAACGCCAAACGCCCCACGGCCGACGTCCGCGAGACGGAAGAACTGAGCGAACGGGAGAAAGATGTCCTGGTTCAGATCGTCAGGGGCCTGAGCAACAAGGAGATAGCGGACGTACTATGTATCTCGATGCACACGGTCATCTCCCATCGGAAGAACATCACCCGCAAACTCAATATCCATTCCACCGCCGGCCTGACCGTCTACGCGATAGTCAATCATCTGGTTGATATCAACAGCCTCGACTAATACGCGCACACATTCACGCACACGTTCCATACTATACGCGTACAATATTACATATTATATTGTCCGGATTCGCCCGAAATAAAGAACATTTTGGGCATAATTTATGCGTTTTTGGTGTCATTTTGCTAAAAAGAGTTTGCAATTTTGATTTTTTTTGGCCAAAAGTTTGTGTATTTCAGAAAAAAGCAGTACCTTTGCACCCAAATTCCGAAAAAAAGGGAGTTTTATAGGTATTATTAACAAATTTAAGGTATGAAGAAATCTCTACTCTTCTTGTCCGCTTTGCTATTGGCATTCGGACAAGTTTGGGCGCAGTCCCAAACTGTTTCAGGTACCGTACGTAGTGCTGAAGACGGCCAACCTATCATTGGTGCTTCGGTTCAGGTAAAGGGTACTTCCAAGGGAACCATTACCGATTTGGATGGAAAGTTCGCCATCGAGGCAGAGCCGGAGGCTGTGCTGGTGGTATCGTTTATCGGTATGGCTACTCGTGAGGTAGCTGCTACGGACGGTGTAGTTATTAATCTGTCGGAAGATTCCAAGCAGTTGGATGAGGTGATGGTTGTTGCCTTCGGTACGGCCACCAAGAAATCGTTCACCGGTGCGGCTTCTGTAGTGAAGGCAGACGACATCAGCAAGCGTCAGACCAGTAACGTGACGGACGCATTGGCTGGCCAGGTTGCCGGTGTTCAGGGTTTGAGCACCAGCGGTCAGCCGGGTACTACCAGCAGCATTCGTATCCGTGGTATCGGTTCTATGGCTTCGAGTAACGCTCCGCTTTACGTAATCGATGGTATTCCTGCCAACGATGACGCAGTGAGCACGCTGAACAACAGCGATATCGAGTCCGTTACCGTCCTGAAGGATGCCGCTTCCAACGCTTTGTACGGTGCGCGTGGTGCGAACGGTGTGATCCTTATCACGACCAAGCGCGGTAACACGCGTGACGCCCAGATCAAGATTGACGCCAAATGGGGTGCCAACCAGCGTGGTATCCCGTCTTATGACGTGATGCGTGATCCGGCTATGTACTACGAGAACTTCTATCAGGCATTGTATCGCCAGTACGGTAGTCATGACAAAGCCAGCCAGTACCTGTTGGATGCCAACAACGGTGGTTTGGGTTATCAGGTATTTACCGTTCCTGCAGGCGAGCGTCTGATTGGTACGAACGGCAAGCTCAACCCGAACGCAACTCCGGGTTATGTGAACAATCTCGGTTACACCCTCTTGGCTGACAACTGGTACAAGGAGTTGTTCAACTCCAACAACCTCCGTCAGGAGTACAACCTCAGCATCAGCGGTTCGACCGACAAGCTCACGTATTTCGCTTCCGGTAGCTACCTCGATGACTCGGGTATTATTGAGAACTCCGGTTTCCGCCGTGCTACCGGCCGTGTTAATGTGGACTATCAGGCCAAGAAATGGCTGAAGATTGGTACCAACATGAGCTACAGCCACGCCGACATGATGTATCCGGAGGAGGATGAGTACGGAAGCTATTCGAGCGGTAACATCTTCTATGTCAGCGACAACGTAGCTCCGATCTATCCGATGTATATCCGTGACGAAGAAGGCAACATTATGAAGGATGCCAACGGTTACACCATGTATGACTACGGAGACGCTACTATCAACGGCGAGACCCGTGCTTTCATGAACCAGTCCAACCCGGCCAGCGCTATCGCGCTCAACAAGTCGATGTACAAGAAGGACATCTTCAGCGGCAAGTGGTTTGTTCAGATCGAGCCGCTCAAGGGCCTCAAGTTCACGGCTAACCTCGGTCTCCAGTACGGTGGCGTTCGTCAGCAGTTGACGGCTAACCCCTACTACGGCCAGTTCGCTTCTTCGGGCGGTTATGCTTATGTACGCTCGCTGCGTAACATCGGTCTCGACCAGCAGTATTTGGCTACGTTCACCCGCAAGTTCGGTGACCACAACGTAGACGCTTTGGTTGGTTATGAGAACTATCGTTATCTGACTTCTTCCCAGTCGGGTTCGAAGCAGAAACTCTTCAACCCGGACATCGCCGAGATCAGCAACGCGATCCTTTCTCCGGATGCTTCGTCTTCGACGGACAGCTATTTCACTCAGGGTATTCTGGTGCAGGCTAAGTACGATTATGCAAGCCGTTACTATGTAAGCGCTTCCTATCGCCGTGATGCATCTTCCCGTTTTGCCAAGGGCAAACAGTGGGGTAACTTCTGGTCTGTAGGTCTCGCATGGGACATCAAGGGTGAGGCGTTCATGGACGGTGTTGAGCAGGTTGATCTGTTGAAGATCAAAGCCAGCTACGGTTCTCAGGGTAACGACGCCCTCCTGACTCAGGACGGTTACTCGAACTATCACCCCTGGGCTGACCAGTACGTCATCAGCGAGAACAACGGTGAGTTCGCAACGACTCTGTCTTACAAGGGTAACAGCGACCTGACCTGGGAGACTTCTTTCAACTTCAACGCCGGTCTTGACTTCGCCTTCTTCGGCGAGCGCCTGAGCGGTACTATCGAGGGTTGGCGTCGTCGCACCGAGGACATGTTGTACTATCGTCCCGTTCCTTCTTCGCTGGGTTACAGCTATCTGCCGGTTAACATCGGTTCTGTAAGCAACGCCGGTATGGACGTTGAGTTGCACGCTGACATTATCAAGACCCGCAACGTGACATGGTCTGTTTACGGTAACTTGACTTTCTTTAAGAACAAGATCATCAAACTCTCGCCGGAATTGGAAGGCCAGTGGATTGACGGTAGTCGTATCTACAAAGAGGGTGAGGCTATGTATAACCTCTATTTGCCGGCATATGCAGGCGTTAACCCGGAGACCGGTAAGGCTCGTTGGTATATCGACACACCGAAGCTGGATGAGGAAGGCAACCCTGTTCTGGATGGCGATGGCAATCCGGTTATCATCGAGAAGGGTGATGTAACGGAGAACTACACGGAGGCTACTGACTACCGCTATGCATCCGGCGACATTCTGCCGAAGGTATATGGTGGTTTCGGTACCGAACTGAAAGTGTACGGCGTTGACCTCTCTGTTGCGTTCAACTACCAGGCTGGTGGTCGTATCATGGATAACTCCTACCGCTATTTGATGCACTCGGGTTACTCCAGCGATGCTGGTCACAACTGGCACATGGACATTCTGAATGCATGGACTCCGGAGAACACGAACACGGATGTTCCGGCATTGAACGCTGCTGAGCGTTATGAGAACGCTTCTTCTGACCGCTGGTTGATTTCGAGCAACTATGTTGGTTTGCAGAATATTACGCTGGGTTACACCTTCCCGGCTAAATGGACGAAGAAAGCTTATATCGAGAAGATTCGCGTCTATGCAGTAGCTGATAACGTAGCTCTTTGGTCTGCTCGCAAGGGTCTTGACCCGCGCCAGGGATACACAGGCTCCAACTCGGTTTACTACACCCCGATGCGTACGATCTCCGGTGGTATCAGTATAACGTTCTAATCAAAGAAAGGAGACAATTATGAAAGCTATTAAATATGTATCTATTCTCCTCGTTACTGCGTTGAGTTTCTCCGCATGTAATGATTGGATGAACGCTGAGCCGGAAGGCGCAACGAAAACGGCTGAACAGAAAGCGAAAGCCGGTGAGCAGAACCCTGCTGCAGCCGCTGCTGATATCTCGGCTATGTATGCGCAGTTTATTCAGCTCTATCCGGGTCTTGGTGACCTCGGTTACACGCGTCACAATGACTTCGGCTACTCTGCTATCTGTATGTTCACCGAGGCACAGGGTATGGACTTCGTCAGCCCGAACATCGGTTACAACTGGTTTGGTTACTCGGATTGGAATGCGATTCGCGATAATACGCTGACCACTACTTCGGGTCTTATCAGCCACTTGGTATGGAATGAATATTATAAGATTATCCACGCTTGCAACAACGTGATCGAGCTCGTTGACCGTGAGGATCCGGGTACTCAGAAATATGCACTCTCTCAGGCTCTGGCCATCCGTGCGTTCTGCTACCTGCAACTCGCTCAACTCTATCAGGTTACTTACAGCGAGACTGCCAAGGCGCTGCCTTGTGTACCTATCGTAAAGGATCGTATGGCTGCTGAGGAGCAGGCTTCCAACCCCCGTGCTACGGTGGAAGAGGTATTCAAGCTCATCAAGTCTGACTTGGACTACGCTTGCGACTCTCTGGCTGGTTTTGCACGTGCTGACAAGGGTTATGTAGACCAGGCTGTTGCTCTCGGTTTGCGTGCTCGTATGAACCTCGTTATGCAGAACTGGGCCGCTGCTGCAGCAGATGCAGACGAAGCACTGAATCTCTCGGGTGCTACTCCGCTGAGTATCGCCGAGGCAAGCAAACCGGGCTTCGCTTCCGCAAGTGCTCACAACGTTATCTGGGCTAACATGATCACTGAGACCAACGACATCGTACAGACCGGTATTATCAACTGGCCGTCTCACATGTCCACGTTCTACGGTGACGGTTACACCGGTGTAGGTGCTACCCGTTGGATCGCCAGCGCGTTGTACGATGAGATCTCTGAAACCGACGTTCGTAAGGGCTGGTGGCTGGACGAGAACCTCGAGTCTCCGCTGCTCAATGCAGCCGGCTACAACGTTATGAAGGCGGATATCCAGGAGAATGGTGTGCCTTACCAGAACGTTAAGTTCGGTACGGGCGACGGTACGACCAGCGGTCTGGGTGCTGCTGCTGCAGACTGGACCATCATGCGTGCTGAGGAGCTCATCCTTATCAAGGCTGAAGGTGAAGCTCGTTCGGGCGGACCTGCTGAAGCTACGCTGAGTGCTTTCGTACAGGCTTATCGTGACCCTGCTTATACTGTTAGATCGCATGGTCTGAACATTGAGGACGAGATCTGGTGGCAGCGCCGTGTTGAGCTTTGGGGTGAAGGTTTTGCTTGGGGTGATATCGTTCGTCTGAACAAGGATGTCGTTCGTAGCAACTCGAATAACTGGCCCGAGGCTTGGAACCAGGACGTAAAGGCTTCTACCGGTATCTATTTGTGGCGTCTGCCGCAGTCTGAGATCGAGGCTAACCAAGGTATCAGCGAGGCTGACAACAACCCGGTTGTTACATATTAATTCCTAAATGATAACAGATATGAAAAAGTTAAATAAATTTATGCTCTTGCTCGCAGCAGCCGTGTTTACTCTCACGGCTTGCGAGAAAGAACTTCAGCGCGAACCGTCGCCTACTACCGGTACAAATGTAGTAGCGTTCAAGGATAGTAAAATATCCGTGGAGATCAACCCGGTTAAGGCTCCTCTCCAGTATGGTCTTACTATCGTTCGTAGCAACGCTGACTCTGCCCTGGTGGCTGGTATCAATGTTGTGGAGGGTAATAACACCATTATTAAAGTTCCCGCTACCGTAAGTTTTGCTGCCGGTGAAAAGGAGGCTGCTCTGCTCCTCACTTTCCCGAACGCAGAATTGGATTCAACCTACAACATCGTACTTGAGATTGCCCAGGAGAACGCAACTCCTTATCTGGATGGTGCTTCGCAGTGCTCTTTCACGGTTACTATCGCTACTTGGGAGCCGGTTAATACGAAAGCTATCGTATTTGACGGTTTGGTAATCTCTTTCTTCGGCGTAGAGAAAGTGGGATGGTATGTAAACTACCTGCGTAAGGATAATGCGGACGGTTCGTTCGATATCCGTCTGCTCAACCCGTATGCCGGTGTCGCCAAAACTACTGACCAGTTCGGTATTTCGGACAACTATCCTTATAACGAAGCCGGTGATATCAAAGCCGGTACATTCAACTGGGATATCCATATTGCCGCTGATGGTACTGCTACTTTCGATGAGTTCGAAATGGGTATCGACTACGGTTACGGTATGTTCTCTGCTCAGTATTATGATCCGGAAGTACCGGGTGCTGTATGGGACGCTACTACCAACTGTGTTACCTTCCCGGCTAAATCTTCGGCTGTCTTTATGGCTGATTACGGAGGCCGTTTGACTTCTGAGAGCATCATCATCTATCTGGACGCTGTTGCTTACCAGAATGACCATATTTCCATTGATGACTTCAACTCTGGTGATATCGAGTGGGAAGAGCAGGAGAGCGAAGTGAACTTGTTCGAATCCTCCATCTTTAGCTTCAGCAATGATGAGCAGAAACTCTTTAAGGCTGTTGATCCGCTGGTAGGTAACGAGAAGAGTCCGTACATCAACCTCTACTGCTTGAAAGATGTATATGTAGAGGGCGCTAACCTTGCATTCTACTGGAATGGTGAAGACGGTGATATCGATATTCCGGCTAACCAAGATCTCAAGATCTCGTTCATGGGCCAGGAACTCTATGTTGCAGCTGCAGCCGGTTCTGTTGAGACCGTTAACGTGAAGGGTACAGATGTTAAGGTATTTACCTTCAATCTCCTCATCGTTTCCGATAAGGGTAACGAGGTAGGTGTCTTCAAAGAGACCTTCTCTATGGCAAACGAGCCTATCGTATTTGCAAGAGAGGACTTCATCGGCAACTTTACCTTGGATGGCTATAGCCAATTCACTGGTGAAGCTGAATCCTTGGATGTAATCATCGCTGAGGAAGAAGGCGAACTCGTGCTTCACGGTATTGATTACTGCTCCGGTTTGCATGCTGATTTCAATGCTGAGACGGGTGTTCTCTCCATTGCTCCGCAGACTCAGGATACCATTTACGGTCAGTATGACATCACGTTCTATACCACAACGGCTAACGGTGCAAGTGGCAAGGCTGTTCTTCAGTTCGCTTATGGGCTGGACGGTGTTGCTAAACTGACTAAGGACTGCGAAGCTGACGGTTATCTCGTTCGTAGCGAGGTTGCCGGTGGTTGGCTGGCCGGTCTCTATGACGTAACGCTCACTCCGGCCGCTCCGGCTGCTGCTCCGGCTAAGACTCCGGTATTCAACGGCGTACGCGACCTGAAGAAGCACACCTTCAAGTCTTCCGCTACTCCGCGTGTTGACCACCTTTCCTTCAAAGGTCAGTACCACCGCGAGAGAGAGCTCAAGAACTAATCCTCTTGTAAATTGATTTTGCTTCAAAAACGACATCGCTCTGCGGTGTCGTTTTTGTTGGTTAATGGCCCATAACAGTATTTTCTATAACTTGTTCATTTTGAGTGTTTCCCAAACAAGTTGTCGGACGCAAGTCGAGGTAATCACCAGGTAATTACCTACTCATTACCTGGTTAATACCTGTACACTCGTATCCAATATGTTCTCTTTCGTCGTATTCCATAGTCATTTTTTGCCGAAAGACTATATATATACTATGTATATATATCTAATTTGACGAAATTTTTTTAGATAAAATAAATTTGCGTATATCATTCTTTTTTTGTAACTTTGTAGCCGATTTATGTGCATGGGAATACTGTTAGCGCTGATAATGACCTTTTCCGTGGAGAACAAGAATACGGTTCAACCCTCCGGAAATGTGCCTCCGAGTGTAGAGGCCGCCTATTCCTGCACGTATCAGAAAGGAACCGTGCGGGCAGGCGATGAAGCGCAACTGGTGCTTACCGGTATCGGTGGAATGACGATCGAATCGGTCGAACTGTCCATGCGGTCCAACCGATCGGGTGGGGCAGGCACGATCACCGTCACGGCCGACGGCGCCACCGTGGCTACCAAATCGGGTTCCTTCCGGGATTGGACAGGCGCCTTCGACGGTACATCGTATCATATGATAAGCGTGCTGACCCGGAGCGTGCAAGTGGAGGACGAACTGACCGTCAGCGTGCAAGGGACGGAGAACTCCCTCTATATAGAGCGCTTTGTGATTACCGTTCAGGAACCACCGGCGCATACCGTGACGCTCATGAAAGGTGTGGATGTCTATTCGACCCTGACGGAGTCCGAGAGCGGCGCAGGAGTACTGCTACCGATGATGAACGACACCGCCGAATGGCATTTCATCGGCTGGTCCGAACGGGAGTTCTATACCGAATACCAAGTCCCGGATAAATTGTATACGGCACTCAATACGATGCATCTGGATGAAGACAAGACCCTCTGGGCGTGCTACATCTATAGGAAGGAAGAAGAGGACACCTATGTCACGGAATTACAGTCGGGTATATACCTATACGTCAATTCAGAGATGAATTTTGCACTCTCAGGTATACCTGAAGGTGGACGGATGAAAACTGGCTATGCGGACTCTCATAATTCTAAACAGTATTATCAGATAGAATTCGTTGAACCCGACACTGCTTATATAACTCATCTAGAGTCCAATTCGCCTATAGGACATTCCGGGACAAACTTGCGGTCCATCTCTACACCATGGCTCGTATATCATGAAGGAGAAGAGACGCAGTTATACACCTACATCAATGGCAAACGGAGTGTGCTCTGGTTGAATATGTTAGATTCAGAAACGCAGGCTTATTATACCGGTTTATTTTCCGCTGAACAATGGGAAAACTCGCCGATGCGCCTGATGTATCCTCAAGAGGAAGAAGAACCCGCTTACACCTGTCATCCCGAGTGTGGCGTGGCGATAGAAACAGTGCCCGGCGGACGCCGCCAAACAAACGATAAGGTGCTCATGCTGTTCGGTGACTATGAACTCCGCATGACGAACGGAAAGAAAGAACTACGCCTCAGAAAGTAAAATAACCATTGTCCAATGAAAACATTTCTCATCATACTAACCGTCCTGTCCGGTATCCTCTCAGGCGACTATACTCCCAAAACCCTTTCTGCCGATGAGCAGGACAGCATTCTGTCTGCCGGAAGCGAAGAACTCAACCGTCGTTACCGCCTGGAGTGCGAGAACGAGCAGGCTATTTTCCGTCATTCGAAAGTGGCGGACTGGTTCGTTCTGGACTCGATGCGCAAGACTCGCAAGCAGTTAGGCGCAGGCCTGCATTTGGGCCCTGTGCGTGACGCCCTCATGTCCCCCAACGGCCGCTATGTAGCGTTCGCCAAGGAGAACAACCTCTATATCCACAAACTCGATTTCGGTACCGAAGTAGCGGTCACCAAGGATGAGGACAAGGATATCATCAACGGAGTGGCGGACTGGTTGTACGAAGAGGAATTCGGCACAACGGCCCTCTTTGCGTGGTCGCCGGACTCCAAACAGCTGGCTTTTGTCCGTCTGGACGAGCACGAAGTGCCGGCTTTCGCTTGGCAGAGCTATCTGGACGCACAGTACCCGACGGCCGACACGCTGCGCTACCCCAAAGCCGGATGCCCCAACGCCAAGGCCTCTGTCTGCGTCTATGACGTAGCCACCAAAGCGATTGTGACCATGCAAGTCAACCAGCCTGCGGCCGAATATTACTTCCCGCGTCTGCGATGGCTGGAGAGCGGCGAATTGCTGGTGCTACGCCTCAATCGCGACCAGACCTGTATGGAGGTGTTCAGTTGCAACCCCAAATCCACCGTCTCGCATCCCTTGTACAAAGAGGAAAGCAAACGTTTTTTCCTGGATTACAGCCTGTTCGAGCAGTGGCAGTGGTTGAGCGACGGACGTTTCATCGTCCTCAGCGAGAAAGACGGCTGGCGCCGGGCGTACCTCTATAACAAACAGGGCATGGAGCAGAAAGCGCTGACGCCGGAAGGCATGGATGTCACGGCCCTCTACGCCGTGGATGAGGCGACCCAGACCCTCTATTATCAGGCGGCGCCGCAACCGTCCTGCCGTCAAATATACGCCCTCAGTTACAAGCAAGCCGCGGCACCCGTCTGCCTCTCTGACGGCGATGGAATGAACAGCGCGCGTTTCTCCAAGGATGCACGTCGCATGATACGATGTTATCAGGATTTTGACACACCGCCGACATACAGCCTGCTGGCGCTCAAGGGCACCAAGATAATGAAAGAGGAAGCGCTGGAATCCAACGAAGCCGTGCGTGCCGCTTGGAAAGCCAATAATCTTCCCGAACCGCAGTTATTCAAGATTCCCAACGGAAACGGTCAAGAGTTAGAGGCAATGCTCCTTTCACCTTTCACCTCTCACCTTTCACCTTTAATAGTCATGCACTATTCGGGTCCGGCCAGTCAGCGCGTGCTCAACCGCTGGCGCAAGAAGTTCGAGTACGCCCTCGTGGAAGCCGGCTACGCCGTGCTGATCGTCGATCCGCGCGGTACGGACTGCCGAGGACGGGAGTGGCGCAACGAGACCTATATGTCGCTTGGCACCAAAGAGGCGGAAGACCTCATCGCGGCCGCTAACTACATGGCCCAGCGTGATGACATAGACGGTAGCCGCATGGCTCTTCTCGGATGGTCTTACGGCGGCTATCAGACGCTTTTCACGATGAGTCAGAACCATCCCTTCAAAGCCGGCATAGCCATCGCACCGGTCACCGACTGGCGTCTGTATGACAGTGCCTATACCGAGCGCTATATGCGCCGGCCGCAGGTGAACGACCGCGGATACGAAGAGGCCTCACTCCTGCCGCGTGCCAAGGACCTCACCGGCAATGTGCTTATCATCCACGGTACGGGGGATGACAACGTCCACGTGCAACACACGATGCAGTACATAGACGCCCTCGTCCGCGCGGACAAGCAGTTTGAGATGCAGCTTTACCCGGATGACAACCATCATCTGCGCAAAGGCAGTAATGCCCCGCATATGCACAACAGAATTCTTCTGTTCCTCCAAAAGAATTTATAATCGTCCAATAAATCGTAAATCGTAAATCGTCCAATAAATCGTAAATCGTAAATCGTAAATCGTCCAATAAATCGTAAATCGTAAATCGTCCAATCGTAAATATTAATTATTATGAGTACAAAACAATCTGATTCATTGAAAATCATTACGATCGTTGCGATGATGTTTCTCTACGCAATGATCTCGTTTGTCACAAACCTCGCTGCTCCGGTAGGCAAGATCTGGGGTGCTTCTTTTGATGACCCTGCACAGGCGGAGCGGATGGGCATGTTGGGTAACCTGTTCAATTTCCTGGCGTACCTGATCATGGGTATTCCCGCCGGTAATTTCCTTTCCAAGCACGGTTACAAGAAAACGGCGCTGACCGCTATCTTCCTGGGCTTCATTGGTATCGCTATCCAGTGGACAAGCGGTGTGTGTGACAGCTTTTTCGTCTATCTGTTCGGTGCGCTCATCTGCGGCTTCTGCGTGTGCATGCTGAATACGGTGGTGAACCCGATGCTGAACCTTCTGGGCGGCGGCGGTAATCGTGGTAACCAGTTGAACATGGTCGGCGGTACGCTGAACTCGCTCTCCGGCGCACTCACTCCGATGCTGGTTGGTGCCATCATCGGCGAGAGCCTTGCTGGCAAGCAGATTGACGATGTCAATATCGTGCTCTATATCGCCATGGCGGTATTTGCGCTCATCTATCTGATTATCCGCCTCACGCCTTTGCAGGAACCGGCTGGCGCAGGCCAGAACATCGTGTACGAGCGCAGTCCGTGGGCGTTCCGTCATCTGAGACTCGGTGTCATCGCCATCTTCTTCTATGTCGGTGTCGAGGTCGGTATTCCGGCAACGCTCATCTCGTACCTGACACCGAAAGTGGGCTTCGCAGTAGCCGGCCTGATTGCCGGACGGTATTGGATATTGATGCTCATCGGCCGTTTCATCGGTTCTACGATCGGCGGTAAGGTCAGCAGCCGTACAATGGTCATATGCGTATCCACGGTAGCCATCGCTCTCATGGCGGGAGCTATGTGTATCGGCGACAGCATCATGGCCAAGACGATTGTACAAGGTTCCGTAATGGAAGTGCCGTTGGCTTCCACACTGCTGGTTCTCTGTGGTTTGTGCACGTCGGTTATGTGGACCTCCATCTTCAATATGGCAACGGAAGGCCTCGGCAAATATACAGCCAAAGCATCCGGTATCTTCATGATGATGGTAGTCGGCGGTGGTATCGTGCCATATATACAGAGTGTGGTGGCTGCGCATAACTGCCTCATCAGTTATATCGTACCCGTGGCAGGCGTGGCGTTTATCCTCTTCTATGCATTGTGGGGCAGCAAGAATGTCAACAAGGACATCAAGATAGACTAATTTTTAATTTGTAATTTGTAATTTTTAATTTAATATTTATGAAAAAGTATGCTTTAGGTATCGACTTGGGTGGTACAGGCACCAAGTTCGGTTTGGTTAACGACGAAGGCAAGGTTCTTCGCAGTAATTCAATCCCCACACAGCAGTACCCCGATATAGACGAGTACTGTGATGTCCTCTGCGCCGGTCTCAAACGTCTGGTGGAGGATGAAGGGATCTCGATGAGCGATGTAGTAGGCGTAGGATGCGGTGCTCCCAATGCCAATTTCTATTCGGGTTGTATAGAGCAGGCTCCCAACCTGCCGTGGAAAGGTGTCGTTCCTTTCGCCAAACTCATCAGCGAGCGCATGGGCGTCAAGTGCACCATAACCAATGATGCGAACGCTGCGGCACAGGGCGAGATGATCTACGGCTCGGCACGCGGTATGAAGAACTTCATCGTCATCACGCTCGGTACGGGTGTCGGTTCGGGTATCGTCATCGACGGCAAACTGCTGTACGGTCATGACGGCTTCGCCGGTGAACTCGGTCACTGCAAGATCGACCACTCCGGTAGCGGACGTCTCTGCGGCTGCGGACAGAAGGGTTGTATTGAGGCCTACGCTTCCGCAACGGGTGTGGCACGCACGGCGAAAGAGATAGTGACGGCGACCACACAGCCGACCCTCCTGCGTAATGTACCCGACATCAATAACATCACCTCCAAGGATGTGTTCGACGCAGCGGAGAAGGGGGACCTCGTAGCCAAGGAGATCTTCGACTATACCGGTCATCTGCTCGGACAGAAACTCGCGGACTACGTACATTTCTCCAGCCCGGAGGCAATCATCCTCTTCGGTGGTCTCACCAAGTCCGGCCATTGGATCATGGATCCGATCCGGGAGGCGCTCGACGCCAACCTGATGCCAATATGGAAGGGTAAGATACCTGTTTCCATCTCCATACTCAAGGACAGCGATGCCGCTATCCTCGGCGCTTCGTCCTTGGCGTGGTAAGGTAATGAGACCGTTCCACTGACAGAATACAGACCGCTTCGCTGACAGATTACTGACATGATTAGATTACGGGATATATTCCGGCATATGTATCCTTATGGGATATTTCGTGTCCAGCCCGATCTGTCAGCCGAAAGCGGTCTGTCAGCGGAGCGGTCTGTGCTCTGTCAGCAGGCGAAGCCTGCGGTCTATCTGACTTTCGACGACGGGCCTATCCCCGAAGTCACACCCTTAGTGTTGGATATCCTCTCCTTCTATGATGTGAAGGCCACTTTCTTCATGGTCGGCGAGAACATCGACAAGCACCCCGATATCTTCCGTGATGTCGTCAAAGCCGGCCATTCCATCGGCAATCATACATACAACCATCTCAAAGGCTGGCGTACTTCTTTCTCGGACTACATGGACAACGTGGACAAATGGGAAGAAACCGTAGAAAAACAATTGTCCAATCTTCAATCGTCCAATCGTCAATCGTCTAATCGTCAATTGTCCAATCTTCAATCGTCCAATCGTCAATCGTCCAATCTTCAATCGTCCAATCGTCAATCGTCCAATCGTCAATTATTTCGTCCTCCTTACGGCAAAGCGACCTTGCGTCAGCGGATAGCCCTCCATCAACGCGGCTATCAACTCATCTACTGGGACATCCTCACGCGCGATTACGATGCAGCCCGCACGCCTCAAGCCATGCTGGCCCAGATAAAAAAAGAAACCCGCCCGGGTTCCATCATCAATTTCCACGACTCTCTCAAGTCCGACAAGCGCATGCTCGCCATCCTTCCCGATGTCATCGAATGGCTACAAAAAGAGGACTACGATCTCCGTGCCCTCTAATTCATTTATTTCAAAATAATGACCGGCCTCCGGCCTCAAAGACAATAGACCGGCCTTCGGCCTCAAAGTAGAAAGATCGCTTCGCTCAAAGACAATAGACCGCTGCGCTCAAAGTAGAAAGACCGGCACTGCGTGCCTCAAAGTCGAAAGACCAGTCGAGATCACGAAATAACGAGATCACGAGATCACGACCAATTAGACCGCTGCGCTCAAAGACAATAGACCGCTTCGCTCAAGGTAGAAAGCGTCTTTGAGTAGCCGTAGGCTACGGTCTTTTGTCTTTCTACTTTCTACTACTAATTGTGCATTGTCAGTAGCTTTCCTCCGCAGATGGAAAACTGCTGTCTTTCACCGCTTCGATATAACTGCCGACGGCGTTCTGTACCTCGCCTGCCAGACTCGCAAAATGGCGCAGGAACTTGGGCTTGAAACCGGTGTTCAATCCCAACATGTCATGCAGCACCAACACCTGTCCGTCGCACTGGTTGCCGGCGCCGATACCGATCACGGGACACGACACCGCTTGCGTCACACGTGCGGCCAATGCGGCTGGTATCTTCTCCAACACGATGCTGAAGCAGCCGGCTTCGTCTAACAGCTTGGCGTCATGCAGTAATTTCTCTGCCTCCGCTTCCTCCTTGGCGCGCAGTCCGTAGCCGCCGAACTGGTTCACGCTCTGCGGTGTCAGACCCAGGTGACCCATCACCGGCACACCAGCATGTACCATATGACGGATGGTGGGAAGAATCTCTTCGCCGCCCTCTAACTTGACGGCATCGCAGCCGCTCTCTTTAAGGATCTTGATGGCATTACCAACCGCCTCTTCTTCGCTCACTTGGTAACTGCCGAACGGCATGTCGCATACCACTAATGCGTGTTCCGCTGCGCGGACTACTCCTTTCGTGAGAAAAATCATCTCGTCCACGCTGATGGGAAGCGTCGTCGCGTTGCCGCATACGACATTACTGGCGCTGTCGCCCACAAGGAGGATGTCCGCACCCGCCTCGTCCACCAGACGCGCCAGGGTGAAATCATAACTGGTCAGCATGGCTATCTTCTCGCCTGCTGATTTCATCTGACGAAGTTTAGCCGTCGTCATTCGGGTATTTTGTACATGTACTGACATGACTTGTTGGTATTTTATAGTCGTATTTTAAAAAAAACGCACAAAGGTACACTTTTTTTTGGATATGTGCAAAAAAAATTGTAATTTTGCAGCGTTAATGAGACGAAATATATCCATATTCGGTATTTTGAGCGCGCTTTTGGTGCTTTTTTTCGGTATGGATGTATGTAGTGGCAGTATTTGGTTATGGCCGTTCGGGGACGGACTGAGTCCGATGGAGCAGCAGATTTTGCATGCCATCCGTCTGCCCAAGGCCCTGACCGCCATCATGGCTGGTGCCGCCTTGTCCGTGGCGGGCCTCATCATGCAGACCCTCTTCCGTAATCCCCTGGCCGGACCCTACACCCTCGGTGTCTCTTCCGGTGCCTCGCTGGGGGTGGCGATGCTCACGATGCTGGGTGGCCTTCTTTCAACGGTCCGCTTTCAGCTTTCCTCTTTCACGCTGCCTGTCTCCGCCGTCATCGGTGCCACCTTGGTGCTGCTCCTGGTCCTGGCGGTCAGCAAGCGCGTGACGAGTAATGTGAGCCTACTCATCGTCGGTATGATGTTCGGCTCCATAGCCGGCGCCTTGGTCAGTCTGCTGCAGAACTTCGCCAATCCCGATGCACTCAAACTGTTCATCGTCTGGACCTTGGGTTCGCTCAGCAGTGTGGGGTGGAGTGACATGCCGATGCTGCTGCCGATATTGGCGCTGGGTGTGCTCTGCGTGCTGATGGTGGTCAAACCGCTCAACGGACTGCTCCTGGGCGAAGACTACGCACGCGGGTTGGGTATTAATGTAGCGCGCACGCGACTGTTCATCGTGCTGGCTACGGGCCTGCTGGCCGGAGGCGTCACCGCCTTCTGCGGACCGATAGCCTTCATCGGTGTTGCGGTGCCGCATATAGCCCGTGGGGTGTTCCGTACGTCCAACCATCGCGTCACACTCCCCGCCTCCGCACTCATCGGCGCATGCCTACTGCTGGTATGCGACATGCTCTGTTCGCTCTTCGTTTACCCCCTCCCGGTCTCTACCGTCTCCGCCCTCTTCGGCGCACCGGTTATTATTTGGATTATATTAAAGAATAAATGATATGAAACGTTTTTGGTTATTGGCTTTTCTTTCATCTTTCATCTTTCATCTCTCATCTGTATGGGCTTACGACAACCCGATTCTGCCTTATGATTTCTCCGATCCGGATGTGATCCGTCTGGGTAAGTATTACTACATGACCTCCAGTACCTTCGCTTCCACGCCGGGCTTGCAAATACTCCGTTCGCAGGATGCTATCCACTGGGAGTACGCCGATGCGGTGCTGCCGGACACGGTGCCGGGTTACGGACACATGGATGCCTGCCCTGCCGGATGCGGCGTCTGGGCTCCGTCCTTGCGCTTCTACCAGGGACGTTTCTATATCTATTACGGCGATCCGGATATAGGTATCTTTTGTATCCGTTCGGCGCCTAAGAGTGAGAAGATCCCCTGCAAGTGGGAGCCGGCGGTGCTCGTCAAAGCCGGCAAGGGACTCATTGACCCCTGCCCGCTATGGGATTCCAAGGGACGCTGTTTCCTCGTGCATGCGTTTGCAGGCAGCCGTGCCGGATTCAAGTCCGCTCTGGCGGTGTGTGAACTGTCCGCTGACGGCCTCTCCGTCATTCATGACGACGAGATCGTTTATGACGGCCATGACGCCAATCCGACATGCGAGGGACCCAAGTTCTACAAGCGCGGACCTCATTATTATATCTTCTGCCCCGCAGGCGGTGTCAGAGAGGGATGGCAGTTATGCTTGCGCAGCAAGTCACCGTACGGTCCCTACGAAGTACGCCGTGTGCTGGAGCAGGACACGACCGCCGTCAACGGACCTCACCAGGGCGCGTGGGTGGAGAACTGGTTCTGGCACTTTCAGGACGTAGGCGTAGCCGGACGCATCGTCCATCTCCAGCCCCTCAAATGGCATCTGGGATGGCCCGAGATAGGCGACGAAGGACGGCCTGTGATGAACTATAAGGATGAAGGCGCACCTTATACCGGCATCGGGATAGAGGCGGTCCATGAGGAGTTTGGCACCCGTTCGCTGGCGCCCGAATGGCAGTGGAGCGGAAACAGGAAAGCCGTCTATTATTTCTGCGACGTGGATAGTTCGCGTCTGCGTCTGTATACCTATCCGGCGGATAGCGTGCAGACCGCTTCCAACCTGCTGCTCCGTAAAATACCCGCCCGCACGGCCTTCACGTTCGAAGCCCGCATGCGCTTCACGCCCTGTGCCGGGAATGCGGCGCATGAGCAGGCGGGACTCATCGTCCATGGCCGCAAGAGCCGCACACTGCCCATCCCTTCGGACGGACAGTGGTGGCATGCGCGTATAGTAATGGATAAATCCCATGTATGCCGTTGTTACCTCTCGAGGGACGGACGTACATGGGAATTGGTGGGAGAAGAGTTTCAGGCGGTGCCCGGCGTCTGGGTCGGCGCACGCGTAGGGTTCTATGCTACCCGTGACCGCCAACCCATCAATGATGCCGGATATCTGGATATCGACTGGATGAATATGACGCCGATGCCCTGATCGGTCAGCCCTTAGTTCCGGAAGCGCAGCTCGCCTTCGCGCAACTCAACGATAACCGGTTTGCTCGAATCGACCTTGCCGCCGATAATGGATTTGCTCAACTCGTTGAGTACCAGGCGTTGCAGGGCCCTCTTCACAGGCCGTGCACCGAACTGTGGGTCGTAGCCTTCCTTGGCGATATAGTCGATGGCGTCGTCCGTCACACGCAGGTCGATCCCCTGACCTTCCAGCATCTTATGGATGCGGCTTACTTGCAGACCGACCACCGCTTTGATGTCGTTCTCGCTCAGTTCGCTGAAGTGGATGATCTCGTCAATACGGTTGATGAACTCCGGCCGTACATTGGCACGTAACTGCTCTTCCGTCAGGTTGCTCGTCATAATGATCAGGGTGTTCTTGAAATTGACCACACGCCCTTTGTTATCCGTCAGACGGCCGTCATCCAATACCTGCAGCAGGACGTTGAACACGTCGGGATGCGCTTTCTCAATCTCGTCGAACAGCACTACCGAATACGGTTTGCGCCGGATGGCTTCGGTCAACTGACCGCCCTCGTCGTAACCCACATATCCCGGAGGCGCTCCGATGAGTCGCGTCGCGCTGAACTTCTCCTGGTATTCGCTCATGTCGATTCGCGTCATCATGTTCTCGTCGTCGAACAGATAGTCCGCTAATGCTTTCGCTAACTCCGTCTTGCCGACACCCGTCGTACCGAGGAAAATAAAACTGCCTATCGGTCGTTTGGGGTCCTGCAGACCGGCACGGCTCCGGCGGATGGCGTCGCTCACGGCCTCTATAGCCTGGTCCTGACCGATGACGCGTTTATGCAGCTCCTCTTCGAGATGCAGCAGTTTGTCACGCTCGCTCTGCATCATCTTCGCCACCGGTATTCCCGTCCACCGGGCTACCACTTCGGCGATGTCGTCTGGGTCCACTTCCTCCTTGATCAGCGGAGAGCTGACGGCTGACTGCTGATGGCTGAGTGCTTCCTGCGCAGCCTTGATGTTCGTTTCGGCAGCAGGGATCTGGCTGTAACGGATTTCCGCCACTTTGCCGTAGTCGCCTTCGCGTTCCGCCACTTCGGCTTGATGTTTCAATGTCTCGATACGCGCTTTCTCGTTCTGGATAGTAGCCACGTACCCTTTCTCCTTGTTCCACCGCGCATTGAGCTCGTCGGACTTGGCTTTGAGTTCTGACAGCTGATGGCTGATGGCGGACAGCTTGGCCTCGTCTTTGTCTCTTTTCACGGCCTCGCGTTCGATCTCCAGTTGCTTGATCTGACGGTCCAGCGTGTCGATCTCTTCCGGTTTGCTGTCTACCTCCAGACGCAGCTTGGCGGCGGCTTCGTCTACCAGGTCAATCGCCTTGTCCGGTAGGAAACGGTCGGTGATATATCGAGCCGAAAGGCTCACGGCCGCGATGATGGCGTCATCCTTAATACGTACCTTGTGGTGCGTCTCGTAGCGCTCTTTCAGACCGCGCAGAATAGAGATGGTCGCTGCCTCATCCGGCTCGTCTACCATCACTTTCTGGAATCGGCGCTCCAGCGCCTTGTCGGTCTCAAAATACTTCTGGTACTCGTCCAGCGTCGTCGCGCCTATAGCACGCAGGTCACCACGCGCCAGCGCAGGTTTCAATATGTTCGCGGCATCCATGGCGCCCGAACTCTTGCCGGCACCCACTAAGGTGTGGATCTCATCGATGAATAGGATGATCTCACCCGCGGCGGCCACCACTTCGTTCACCACGCCCTTCAGACGCTCCTCGAACTCGCCTTGGTACTTGGCGCCGGCTATCAGCGCACCCATATCCAGGGAGTAGATCTGTTTCTTCTTCAGGTTTTCCGGCACGTCACCGCGTATGATACGATGTGCCAGACCTTCCGCGATGGCGGTCTTGCCCACACCCGGCTCACCGATCAAAATAGGATTGTTCTTCGTTCGGCGGCTGAGTATTTGCAGCACCCGCCTGATCTCGTCATCCCTGCCGATAACAGGGTCTAACTTGCCCTCCCGAGCCCGCTCGCAGAGGTTGATGGCGAACTTTTTCAAGTTCTCATTGTTGTTTTGATTTGTTGCATTCATAGTTATAGTGTTTTAATGTTAATACTCATTTTATCATTATTTCGTGACCTCGATGACTTCTTTCAACTTTCAACTTTCAACTTTCAACTAGACGGCTTCTTTCAACTTTCAACTTTCAACTTTCAACTTTAATCTTTCACCTTTCACCCTTCACCTTTCACCTTTCAACTACCTCTCTTTCTCAAACTCTGTACCAAACGAAAAGAACTGCCATTTTGGCAGTCCCTCCCGTTAAACGTTAACTCGTTAATTCGTTAATCGTTATTATACCATTCTTCCAACTTCTCGTTGAACGCCCTTCGGTCCAGCGTCTGCGCCCAGCGTTGCACGTCCTCCGTATGGTCTTCAAACACCATCGTCACCGTCCTGCGCCATTTCCATCGTTTGGGCTTCAGCTTGGAGAACCGACTGCTTTCCAGTCCGCGCATCCGGCACAGGATGACACGCACGCCTGCGGGCAACTCGCGGCATACCTCATACGCCATACGGCGGTTGCCGATGACCTCCTTGTCCACCGTCTTGACATGCCCGGAAGGGTAGAAACAAAGCTCCTTGCCTTCCGACAGACTGTCTATCGCTATCCGGCTCAGATGACTCGCCGCGGCAGCTTTGTCCTTTAAACTTTCAACTTTCAACTTTCCACTTTCAACTTTCCCAAGGTCCGGTACCTCGATCGCGTCCGCCATGCGAAGCACGCGCCCGTACAACCAATGACGCATGAACAACTCGTCCGTCATCGGACGGATGGGCAGCCACCACTCTTCGCTGAACAGCAGAAGCGGGTCAATATACGCCGTGTGGTTGGGCAGCACCAGATGAACACTTCCGTCACGTAAGACCTCCTCCCCCTCCACACGTATGTCATAGTGCCAATGGAAAAAGAACTTGCAAATTTTTCCGAATGTAAACCGATTCATGCTGCAAAGGTAGTGTTTTTTTTGCACATACACAAAATATTCGGGTAAAAAATAGGTTTTCTCTTGCGTATGTCAAAAAAAAGCAGTAAATTTGCAGCGGTTTTTATGCGCTCGTGCGTGACAGGAACCCGAAAAAGGAAATAACTGACTAAATCACAAAGGATAAAATGGCAAATTTTCATTATGCACCGATGTTTCAGCTCGGCAAGGACGAGACTGAGTATTATCTGCTGACCAAGGACTATGTGTCGGTTAGCGAGTTTGAGGGACATGAGATTTTGAAAGTTCAGCCGGAAGCGCTGACGCTCATGGCACAGCAGGCGTTCCATGACGTGAGCTTCATGCTCCGCCGTTCGCATAACGAACAGGTGGCGAAGATTCTCCGTGACCCGGAGGCTTCGGCCAACGACAAGTACGTGGCGCTGACTTTCCTGCGCAACGCCGAAGTGGCATGCAAGGGCCAGCTGCCCCTCTGCCAGGATACCGGTACCGCCATCATTCATGGCGAGAAAGGCCAGCAGGTATGGACGGGCTTCGAGGACGAAGAGGCGCTGAGCAAGGGTGTGTTCAATACCTATACCGAGTGCAACCTGCGTTACAGCCAGAATGCGCCGCTCAACATGTACGACGAGGTGAACACCAAGTGCAACCTGCCCGCGCAGATTGACATAGAGGCTACCCACGGTGCCGAATATCGTTTCCTCTGCGTTACCAAGGGTGGCGGTTCGGCCAACAAGACCTATCTCTACCAGGAGACCAAGGCGCGTATCCAGAACCCGGGCACGCTCATCCCCTTCCTCGTGGAGAAGATGAAATCCCTCGGTACGGCCGCTTGTCCGCCTTATCATATCGCCATCGTCATCGGAGGTACCTCTGCGGAGAAGAACCTGCTGACGGTCAAGCTCGCTTCCACCCATTTCTATGACAGCCTGCCTACCTCCGGCGATGAGACAGGACGCGCGTTCCGTGACATAGAGCTGGAGAAACAGTTGCTTCGCGAGGCCTATAAGATCGGTCTCGGTGCACAGTTCGGCGGTAAGTACATGGCCCATGACGTACGCGTCATCCGTCTGCCTCGTCACGGTGCTTCGTGCCCCATTGGTCTCGGCGTTTCCTGCTCGGCTGACCGTAACATCAAGTGTAAGATCAACAAGGACGGTATATGGATTGAGAAGCTCGATAACAACCCCGCTTCCCTCATCCCGGCCGAGCTTCGTCAGGCGGGCGAAGGCGATGCGGTATGTATCGACCTCAACCAGCCGATGGCGGATGTATGCAAGATCTTGACGAAGTACCCCATTGGTACGCGTCTGAGCCTCAACGGAACCATCATCGTAGGCCGTGACATAGCCCATGCGAAGATCAAAGCGCGTCTCGATGCCGGCGAACCGATGCCGGAATACCTCAAGAACCATCCGATCTACTATGCCGGTCCGGCTAAGACACCAGCCGGTATGGCGTGCGGTTCGATGGGACCGACCACGGCCGGTCGTATGGACCCGTACGTGGATGAGTTCCAGGACCACGGCGGTTCGATGATCATGCTCGCCAAGGGTAACCGTTCCATCGATGTCACCAATGCATGCCTCAAGCACGGCGGTTTCTACCTCGGCTCTATCGGAGGGCCGGCCGCTATCCTCGCGCAGAACAACATCAAGTCCATCGAGTGCGTCGAGTATCCTGAACTCGGTATGGAGGCTATCTGGAAGATCGAAGTGGAGAACTTCCCGGCTTTCATTCTTGTGGATGACAAAGGTAACGATTTCTTCAAACAACTCAAACCCTGCGAGGGCTGCAGCATTTTATCGTGACCACGTGTCTCATGTGACCTCGAGTTGACGGGATAACGAAAAAAAATGGCCAGCAAGCGACATAAATACAGGATAGCGATGCTCGATGACCTCACCCTGCGCGAGGTGTTTCACATTCGTGTCAGTGTGCTGGGTGCCATCAGCACCATTATGATCTCGATCGTGCTCTTCATCCTGCTTATCTCCGCCCTCATCATCTATACCCCGGTGCGTAATGTGCTGCCGGGCTATAGCGCCAATCTGCGTCAGCAGCTAATACAGGAGTCCGCACGCGTGGACAGCCTCCAGGCGGACCTGACGCTCCAGCGCCAGTACCTGGATGTCATCAAGCAGTTAACGGCCGGTGATATACAGACGGACAGCGTGCAGAGCCTCGACTCGATACAACGGGTGGAAAGGGCGATGATCCTCGAGCAGCAGCGGCATGAGGCAACAGAGCGGTTCAAGTCCCAGTACGAACTACGGGAGCGTGACCGGCTGTTGCTCTTCGACGCCTCCGCCTCGCGTACCGTGCCTCAACTCTACCGCCCTGTACGAGGAGCGGTGGTGCAGTCCGCTGACCCGAAAGAGCAGCGCTATGCCGTCTCCATCCATACGGCGAAGAACGAACATGTCCTGTCCGTCACACGCGGTACGGTGGTGATGGCACAGAGGATGGAGGATAACACCTTCATCATGATCGTCGACAACAAACCCTTCACCGCTGTGTACCGCCATATAGCCAAAACCCTCAAGACGCAGGGAATGACCGTAGAAGCGGGAGAAGTGATCGGACTCGTGGACGGAACGAAAGATCTCGAACTGGAAATATGGGATGCCGGCACCTTCGTCAATCCCGAAGAAGTGATTGTGTGGTAGTAGATAGACCGGCACTACGTGCCTCAAAGTAGAAAGACCGGCACTGCGTGCCTCAAAGACAATAGACCGCTTCGCTCAAAGTAGAAAGATCGCTTCGCTCAAAGTAGAAAGCGTCTTTGAGTAGCCGTAGGCTACGGTCTTTTGTCTTTCGACTTTTGTCTTAAAATTGTGAATTGAAAATTGAAAATTGAAAATTGAAAGACCGCTTCACTCAAAGTAGAATGCGTCTTTGAGTAGCCGTAGGCTACGGTCTTTTGTCTTTCGACTTTCGACTAAAAAAATTGAAAATTGTTGCACTCTCTTTGTATATTAGGTAGCACGGGTTCGATAGGCACGCAGACCCTCGATGTCGTACGGGCGTATCCGGACCGCTACAGCGTCTATGCCCTCTGTGCCCACCGCAGTGTGGACAAACTCGTGGAGCAGGCGCGTGAGTTCCACCCCGAAGTGGTCTGCATCGCCGATGAGAGTCTATACGAAACTCTAAACGCTAAACTCTCAACACTAAACGTTAAAGTATGGGCAGGCGCCGATGCCATCGCCCAGGTGGTCACCATGCCCTCTATTGATGTAGTCGTGGCGGCTATGGTCGGCTATGCCGGCCTCAGGCCTACCATCGAAGCCATCAAAGCCGGCAAGACGATCGCCCTGGCGAACAAGGAGACGCTCGTCGTGGCAGGAGAAATCATCTGCGACCTCGCGCTCCGGCACCATACGCCCATCCTGCCGGTAGATAGCGAACACAGCGCTATCTTCCAGTCACTCGTGGGCGAGGACAAGAGTGAGATAGAGAAGATCCTGCTGACCGCCAGCGGAGGACCCTTCCGTTCCTTCACCTTGGACCAGATGAAGACCGTCACGGCGGCCGATGCCCTCAAGCATCCCAACTGGGCTATGGGGGCGAAGATCACGATTGACTCCGCCTCTATGATGAACAAGGGCTTTGAGGTCATTGAAGCCAAATGGCTCTTCGGCGTGCCCGTGGAGAAGATACAGGTACTCGTTCATCCGCAGTCCATCGTTCACTCGGCCGTACAGTTCACCGATGGCGCCATCAAGGCCCAGTTAGGTGCACCCGACATGCGTTTGCCTATCCAGTACGCCCTCTCCTTCCCGGAACGCCTCGCCAGTTCTTTCCCGCGCGCGGACCTTTTCTCCCTGGGTAGTCTCACCTTCGAGCAGCCGGACCTCAACCGCTTCCCGAACCTCGGGCTGGCGTACGAAGCCATGCGCCGCGGAGGCAACATGCCCTGCGTGCTCAATGCCGCCAATGAGGTCGTCAATCTGGCGTTCCGACAGGGGCGCTGCGGCTTCCTGCAGATGTCGGACGTCATCGCACGGACCATGGCCAAGGCGGATTACATACAGAAGCCGACCTACGAGGACTACGTCGCCACCGATGCCGAGGCACGCCGCCTCGCCGAGCAACAACTGTCGTCAATCGTCAATCGTCAATTAAAAATAAATCGTAAATTAAAATAAATCGTCAATAAATCGTAAATCGTCAATCGTCAAATCGTCAATTATAATAATGATTCAAGCGCTTCAATTAATACTCGCATTGTCCTTCCTCGTACTCATTCATGAGTTGGGACATTTCACTTTCGCAAAGATCTTCCACGTCCGCGTGGAGAAGTTTTATCTGTTCTTCAATCCCTGGCTCAGCCTTGTCCGCTTCAAGAAGTTCGACGGCCGCTGGCATGTCAAGTTCTTCTCACCCAATGAGGACGAGGAGTGGGACCTGCATCCGGAAGAGACGGAGTGGGGGATTGGCTGGCTGCCTTTCGGCGGTTATTGTGCCATCGGCGGCATGGTCGATGAGACGCATAAGTCCGAAGACCTCTCCGCCGAAGTGCAGGACTGGGAGTTCCGCTCCAAGCCCGCCTGGCAGCGCCTGCTCATCATCATGGGCGGCATACTCGTCAATTTCATCGGCGCTATCGTCATTTTCTCCATCCTCATCTGGCATTACGGTACGGAACGGCTGCCGCTGCGTAATGTGACGGACGGCCTCTATTACTCGCAGATCTTACTCGATGAAGGCTTCGAGCAGCAGGATCGTATCCTCACCATCAACGGCGAGGAGCCGGATGTGCTTGGGGATGTAGTGCAGGCGCTCATCATCGAGGGCAAGCAGAACGTGGTGGTCCTCCGCGGACACGACACCCTTTCGCTCACCATGTCCGAGGACCTCGGCACGCGCTATCTGGCTTTCCAGAATGCTTTTGACCGTGCGGAGCGGGATAAGAAACGTGCGGACGGTACCTATATCAAGCAGCATTATGTGCTCCTCTCGGAGTGGCTCCCTTGCGTGATTGATACCGTGCTGCCGGGTTATGACGCCTGTCGTGCCGGCATTCGCAAAGGGGACAGCATCGTGGCGGTAGCCGGTGTGCCCACGCCCTGTTATGTGTTGCTCACGCAGGAGCTCCAACGCCATCCGAATGACTCGGTCGTCATCGACTACTACCGCGACGGCGAGCACTATACCACGCAGGCGCTCCTGGACGAACAGGGCCTCTTGGGTGTCCAGGCGGCCATCACATGGGAGTACGAGCACACGCATTACTCCGTACGACGCGCCATCCCTGCCGGTATTCAGTACGGATGGGATTTCCTGGTGCGGTACGTCAAACAGTTCCGTCTCGTGTTCACCAAGGAGGGCGCACAGTCCCTCGGTGGCTTCGGCGCGATAGGAAGCATGTTCCCTGCACAATGGAGCTGGTTCGCTTTCTGGCACATGACTGCCGTGCTCAATGTGATATTGGCCTTCATGAACTTCCTCCCTATACCTGCGCTGGACGGCGGATATATCCTCTTCCTGCTGGTTGAGATGATCACACGCCGCAAACCCAGTGACAAGTTCCTCGAGAAAGCCAACGAGGTAGGATGGTGGATCCTTATTGCCCTCCTCCTCTTCGCCAACGGAAACGATATCATGAAGATCTTCTTCTAAATGATAAAATGATAAAATGAAAAAATGAAAAAATAATAAAATGACTAAATGATTATATAATCATGGTAAATTATTTTGTCCACGAATCGTCCTATGTAGACGAAGGCTGTCAGATAGGCCAAGGCACCAAAATATGGCATTTCAGTCATATCATGAAAGGTTGCATCATCGGTGAGGACTGTAACATCGGCCAGAACGTGGTCATCTCGCCTGACGTGGTGCTGGGGCGTAACTGCAAGATACAAAACAACGTATCCGTCTATACCGGTGTCCGTTGCGAGGATGATGTGTTCCTCGGACCGTCGATGGTCTTCACCAATGTCATCAATCCCCGTGCCGCTGTCTCCCGTAAGGACGAGTACCGCCCGACCATCATCAAGCGCGGTGCATCCGTCGGAGCCAACGCCACCATCGTCTGCGGACATACCTTAGGCGAGTACTGCCTTATCGGAGCCGGTTCGGTGGTCACCAAGGACGTACCTGCCTATGCCCTCATGGTCGGCAATCCCGCCCGCCAGAGAGGTTGGGTCAATGCCCATGGTGACAAATGCGCTTCCCTCGAAGAAGCGATGAAGGATTGACGATTGGACAAAGGATTGACGATTGGACAATTGACGATTGAACGATTGATTGTTCTATTGACATCAATTGTACAATTTTATCAAATCGTAAATAAATCGTAAAAGGATTGACGATTGGACAATTGACGATTGGACGAATGATTGTCTTATTGAAATAAATTGTACAAGGATTGACGATTGGACAATTGACGATTGGACGATTGATTGTTCTATTGAAATAAATTGTTTGATTGGTAGCTGCTGCAAATCGTCAATAAAAATAAATCGTAAATAAATTGTCAAATCGTAAATCGTCAAATCGTCAATTAAAAAAGGATCGTCAATTAATAAGGATCGTAAATAAATTGTCAAATCGTAAATCGTCAAATCGTCAATTAAAAAGGATCGTCAATTAAAATAAATCGTAAAATCGTAAATCGTCAAATCGTCAATTAATTTTATGCTTCAACGTATTCAAACGCTTTATCTCTTAGCCGTAGTCGCCCTGGGCATCGCCCTTATCTGGCTGCCGGTACTCCAGTTCGTCACGCCCGAAGAGGCGGCGGAGCTGCATATATGGGAACTCAGTGCACTGGGATTGGGCCAGACGACCCATGACCAGGTACTCATGACCAATGACCTTCAGGGGCTTTGGGGCCTGACCCTCACGACCGTCCTTATTCCGCTGCTGGCGCTCGTGGATATCTTCCTCTACAAGAAACGTCTCCTGCAGGCGCGTCTTAATATCTTCACGGTCCTGCTCTGCCTCGGCTATTACGGTGTGCTGGCTATCTATATATGGCTGGCGAAGATGAGCATGGGCGTCGATTGGCATATCCTGCCATGGGCCTCTTTCCCGCTCGTGTGCATGGTGCTGACCCTCATGGCTACCCGACGCATCCTCAAGGATGAGGCCCTGGTCCGTGCTGCCGATCGTATCCGTTAATCCGTTCATCCGTTAATCCGTTCATCCGCTAAACACTCATGAATAATCTGCTTTTTATACTACTACAAACGACCACGGTCACGCCGGAGCGTATTCAGCAGAAGCGAGACTCCGTCCGTGCCGGGGCACGTATGATGATTGAGCATGCCAAGAGCGACCCGGAGGAGTTCTGGCAATTGGTGCTGGATACCATGATTCAGTTCGGTCTCAAAGTGTTGGCCGCGCTGCTCATCTATATCATCGGTATATGGTTGATCGGATGGCTCAAGCGGGTCATGAAGCGCATGTTCGAACGCCGCAAGGTGGAACCGACCCTCGCGTCCTTCATCTCCTCCTTCACCTCCATCACCCTCACCGTCCTGCTGGTGGTGATTGCCATCAGCACGCTGGGCGTCAACACCACCTCGCTGGCGGCTCTCCTCGCGGCCGGAGGTATGGCCATCGGTATGGCGCTGTCCGGCACGGTGCAGAACTTCGCCGGAGGACTCATGCTGCTGGCCTTCAAACCCTTCAAGGCTGGCGATTTCATTGAGGCGCAGGGACAGATGGGCAAAGTCATCGAGGTCAACATCACCGCCACCAAGATCCTCACCACCGACAACAGGGTGGTCATTCTGCCCAACGGAGCGCTGTCCAACGGCACCATTAATAACTTCACAGGCCGTCCCTTGAGGCGTGTCGAGTGGCTCGTCAGCGTCTCGTACGGCGTGGAGGCTGCGGCTTGCAAGAAAGCCATTCTCACCATCGTGAACTCCGAGCCGAGAGTGCTACAGGACACCACCAATATGGACGAACTGTACAAGGAACTTAATATCAGCAAGTTCCAGCTCTCTACCGTCAATTACCGCATGGAATCTATTCCGGCTCCTTTCGTGGCGCTCAAGTCGCTCAACGAGAACGACATCACGTTTGTCGTCCGGGCATGGGTGCGTTCCGAGGATTACTGGGGGGTCTATTTCGAGCTACTGGAGCGGTTCTATACCGAACTCCCGCCACAAGGCTTCACCTTCGCTTACCCGCATGTCGATGTCACGATGCTTCCTGCAGAAGCGTCAAATGGTTAAAGGGCTGACGACCTTAACGTGCGATGCACCGTCTTGACAAGTTAACGTTTTAACAATAAAAATGGAATTTTTATTAGGTAAAACCCTCTCGGAACTACAGGAGGTCGCCCTCAGCCTCGGTCTGCCTAAGTTCGCCGGCAAGCAGCTGGCCGAGTGGCTCTATGTGCGCTGTGTGTCCTCGTTCGATCAGATGACCAATATCTCCCTCAAGGGACGCGAAGCGCTCAAAGCCGCTTATGCCGTCGGACGTCATGCGCCCGTCAGGGAAGCCGTCAGCGTCGATGGCACCCGCAAGTACCTCTTTGAAGTCTTTCAGCGCAGCGGTCTTTCAGTGAACGAAGAGAACGGTCTTTCTTCTTTGAGTGAACGGAGTGAGCGGTCTTATATTGAGAGTGTTTATATCCCCGAGGACGACCGTGCCACCCTCTGCGTCTCCACCCAGGCGGGCTGTAAGATGGGCTGCCGTTTCTGCATGACCGGCACACTTGGTTTCCATGGTCATCTCACGGCGGCCGACATCCTCAACCAGGTCTTCGAGATCGACCGCAGACAAACGGCGAACGACGAACAAGCCCTCACCAACCTCGTCCTCATGGGCGAAGGTGAACCGATGGACAACCTCGATCATGTCCTCCGGGCCCTGGAGATTATGACCGCGGACTACGGCTGTGCTTGGTCGCCCAAGCGCATCACCGTCTCAACGGTCGGTCTGCCGGCCATGAAGCGCTTCCTCGACGAGAGCGATTGCCATCTCGCCGTCTCCATGCATAACCCCTTTCCGCAGGAGCGCGCGTTGATTATGCCCGCTGAAAAACTCTTCTCCATCACACAGGTGGTCGACCTCCTGCGACAGTACGACTGGTCCCACCAGCGACGCATCAGTTTTGAGTACATATGCTTCCGGAGCAACACCTCGCCGCGCCATGCCAAAGAGATGCTCCGACTCCTCAAAGGACTTAACTGCCGAATCAACCTCATCCGTTTTCACGAAACAGACCTCAATGCACGGATAGACAAATGTGACGATGAGACGATAGCCTGGTTCTGCGAATACCTCAACGACCACGGACTCACCACCACCATCCGGCGATCGCGAGGCGAAGACATACTCGCGGCATGCGGCATGCTCGTCAATGCCCTGAATGCCGGATAAACCTCTGCCATTTTGTCAGTTGGTGCCGATTGGCACAGCTTTTGTCCATATTGTTGCGGGACACAGGTTTATCCTGTCCCGGATAAAGAGTTAATTGTATATGACTAAATTGTAAACAATATGGCAAATGGATTCATTGGGGTAACATCAGATAACATCTTCCCCGTTATCAAGAAATTTCTGTATTCAGACCACGAGATCTTCCTCCGTGAACTGATTTCCAACGCGGTGGATGCCACGTCCAAACTCAAAACCCTCTCTTCCGTAGGCGAAGTGAAGGGCGATTTGGGTGACACACGCGTACGCGTATCTATCAATAAGGATAAGAAGACCCTCACCGTCTCCGATCACGGTATCGGCATGACGGCCGAAGAGGTGGACAAGTACATCAACCAGATCGCTTTCTCCGGCGCTGAGGAGTTCCTCAACCGCTACAAGGACAAAGCGGAAGCCATCATCGGCCATTTCGGACTCGGTTTCTACTCCGCCTTCATGGTCTCCAAGAAAGTGGAGATCTTCAGCCTGTCCTATAAGGAGGATGCCAAGGCTGTACACTGGTCCTGCGAAGGATCGCCCGAGTACACCATGGAGGACACCATCAAGGCCGAGCGAGGGACGGACATCGTCCTGCATATAGACGATGAGTTCCCTCAGTACCTCGAGGAAGCCACCATCGACGGACTCCTGCATAAGTACTGCAAGTTCCTGCCCGTTGAGATCGCTTTCGGCAAGAAGAAAGACTGGAAAGACGGCAAGCAGGTTGAACTGGACGAAGAGAACATCATCAACGACACCACACCCGCATGGACCCGCAAACCGGCGGACCTCAAGGACGAGGACTACGACAAGTTCTACCACGAGCTGTACCCGATGCAGATGGACGAACCGCTCTTCCACATCCACCTCAACGTCGATTATCCGTTCAACCTCACCGGTATCCTCTATTTTCCGAAGATCAAGACCAACCTCGACGTGCACCGTAATAAGATCCAACTCTACTGCAACCAGGTCTATGTCACCGACGAGGTGGAGAACATCGTGCCGGAGTACCTGACCTTGCTGCATGGCGTCATCGACAGCCCGGACATCCCGCTCAACGTCAGCCGTTCCTACCTGCAGTCGGATAATAACGTCAAGAAGATCAGCGGATACATCACCAAGAAGGTTGCCGACAAACTGGCCGAACTATACAAGGCCGACAAGGACGAGTTCGCCAGAAAATGGGACGACATCAAGATGTTCATCCAGTTCGGTATGCTCACCGACGAGAAGTTCTACGAGAAAGCCACAGGCTTTGCCCTCTACAAGAACCTCGACGGCAAGTACGCCACGCTCGACGAGTACAAAGAGCAGGTCAAGGACGCACAGACCGATAAGGACGGCAACCTCGTGCTGCTCTATACCAACGATCCCGATGCGCACTACACTTATATCGAGCGCGCCAAGACCAAGGGCTATGACGTCCTGCTCATGGACGGCGAACTCGACGTGCACTGCATGAGCCAGGCCGAGCAGAAAGCCGAAGGCAAACTGCGCTTCGTACGCATCGACTCTGACACCATCGAGAACCTCATCCGCAAGGAGGACACCGCCAAAGACGAGTACACCACCGAGCAGAAAGAAGGTCTCCGCAAGGCGTTTGAAGGTCTCCTGCCGTCTGCCGAAGACAAACTCCGTTACTTTGTAACGACCGAAGCGGCAGCCGCCGACGCCCTGCCTGTCTTCCTCACGCAGAATGAGTTCATGCGTCGTATGAAAGAGATGTCCGCCCACCAGCAAGGCATGTCCTTCTACGGCTCCATGCCCGACCAGTACAACCTCGTCATCAACACTGCACATCCGATTATCCGGGACCTGGTCGGTAAAATGACATCCGAAGAGGTGGAGGAACTTGTTGATAAAACTGCCGAAGGCGATAAACAAGGCGAAGCCGGTCAAACGACGGTCAAGAAAACCGTCTATACACTAACGGGTGAAGAGGACAAACTTCATCAGTTGATCGACATCGCCCTCCTGGCTTCCGGACAACTCAAGGGTGAAGCACTCGCCAAGTTCGTCAACCGCTCCGTCGAGTTGCTCTAACATGCCTCCATTGAGCCGATGTCCCATTCGCCCGGCGTATCAGACTACGCAAACAACGTAACCTACGCATACTAAAAAAAAGATGACGTGAAATTTGCTCACGTCATTTTTTTTTTTGCTTTGATAATTTGTCTAAAAAGCCTTGATAATTTGTCTAACTATTGCATATGTCAAAAAAAAGTTGTAATTTTGCACGTTTTTTGAAGCGTTGCACGCTTAAGACCGGCCTGCGGCCTGAAAGAGTAAAGACCGCTACGCTAAAAGAGTAAAGACAAAACACTATCGACTGGACGTAGCGCTACTAATAGACGACACATTTTAGTCTTTATTCCTTACTCCTTTAGCGAGTACAACGAGCGATCCTTAATCCAAAATAACTAACTAACATTATTAACCAATTAAAAACAAAACATTATGAGAAAACTATTTACATTTCTCTGTGCCGCGCTCATGAGCGCAGGCATGTGGGCAGAGCCCATCACCGTCACATGGAACAATGATGACATATCCGGCTCTGGTAATTCGTTCACTAAGGACGGTGTCACGCTTACCTGTGGAATGAATATTGACTGGGATGACAAAACTTTCCTGGACGGCGGAACATTTACCACCAACCTCGGCAACTTCACACAAATTGTAGTTACTGCGGTTGACTGTGGCATAAGCGGCGAGGGCTGGAGCGGTAACGATGCGCAACAAACATGGACCGGCAATGCCGCCAGCGTATCGTACAGCGGCGTAATTATGAATCTTATGAGGATTGTGTTCACCATCGAACCCGCTGCTCCGACCACTTACACCCTGCAGCTCGTGGCTGATCCGGAGAAGGGATCGGTAGCCGTAACCAACCTGCTCGGCAGCGATATCATTGACAATGGTAATGGTAACTATACCGTTCCTGAGAACGCAGAGGTAACGATCCTCGCTACCCCGCTGGAGGGATATGAGTTCACCGGCTGGAAAACAGGCAACATTGACGAAATGGTAGGTTGCTACTACTGCGGAACGGCTCTCAACACCAACGATAACCCGTATACCTTCACCATGACCGCTGACGTGGCTTATCTGGCTGAGTTTGAGGCAGAACAACCCCAAGTAGAACGTGAATTGACGAAATTAGGATTTAACTTCCCGTCAGAGAACATACCTGCTGACAACGACATCGAGATGGCAGGAACGTTCGAAGAGGGTACCATGTGGATGGAAAAGATCATAGCAACAGGTTGGTTCGTTAGCTATGACTTCGTCAATGCTGCTGAAGATGAGACCTTCAAGCTCCGCTCCAAATCGAACAATGACCTCGTACTTTGCCAATTCATCCCGGCTAACGAAGGCGAAGGTGGCAAATGGGTACAAGCTATCTTCACGTTCGGCAACTACTGGAGTGATGATACATGGAAAGGCACTCCTTGCAAGTTGATTGAAGAAGACCTGAGCGATGCTGCTCAGTACGCTTGGCTGGAAGGCATGCCTGAACCGGAGCCCGAACCCGAACCCGTAGAAGCTACGGTTGTGTTTGCTGCTAACGGCAACACCAAAGAGGTGACGGTTACTCTGCCGCACACGTTCTGGTGCGATTTGGAGGATGAGAATGGAGAATTGGACGGTATCATTCAAGAACTCTATGCATTACCTCTAGGTGGTTACTGCGACTTTTTTTATGATGGACCGGAAGCTACAGGTAATCCGGCTGTGACCGCAGGTGCAGACGAGGATTCTAATCACTTCATCACCATCAGCGAAGCCTTCGAAGGTACGGCTACCGTAAGCGGAATGTATAATAAGTATACTGAAATAGATGAAGATCTATTCACCTACACCCTCACCATCTCGATCAAGGGTAGCGCAAC
>Ga0265298_10001365_pt1 | contig 36141 bp, 28 predicted proteins | sample AusTroGonzalo_MG_3_FD_193486 | JGI IMG/M metagenome (GOLD analysis project Ga0265298, IMG submission 193486) | Bovine rumen microbial communities from tropical cattle in Woodstock, Queensland, Australia - Gonzalo_01 | ecosystem: Host-associated > Mammals > Digestive system > Stomach > Rumen ...
CAATACCTACCGATACCTCTATGGTAAAGGTGAACTATGAGGGTAAGACTCTTGATGGCAACGTGTTCGACAGCTCTTACAAGCGCAACCAGCCTGCTGACTTCCGTGCTAACCAGGTTATCAAGGGTTGGACAGAGGCTCTGGTACACATGCCCGCCGGTTCTACTTGGGAGGTTTACATTCCTCAGGATCTGGCTTATGGTGAGCGTCAGCAGGGCGACATCAAGCCTTTCTCTATGCTGATCTTTAAGATTGAATTACTCGAAGTAGACGGTAAGAAGTAATGAAGAAAAACGTTATGGTAGCACTCGCCCTCCTTGTGGCGGGTGCTACTTTCAATTCTGTAAGTGCCCAACAGCAGCCCGTGTCGCGCATTGACACGCTGAGCTATACCGTTGGTATGACACAGGCACAGGGTTTGAAAGAGTATTTGAGTAGTCGTCTGAACATCAATCTGGATTATATGGACGACTTCATCGTCGGATTACAGGAGGCTGTTGACAGCAGCAGCATCCAACGGAAGGCCGCCTACTACGCCGGTCTTCAGATTGGCCAGCAGGTTGCCACTCAGATGATTCCCGGCATCAACAAAGAGGTGTTCGGTAAAGATTCTACGCAGACTCTTTCCACAGAGCTGTTCATGGAGGGCTTCATCAGCAGCGTGCTGGACAAACCCACCCTGGTGAGTTTGGAGGATGCCAAGTCAACTTCCAAGCGTCTGCACACTGAGCTGAAGGAAGAAAGCCTGCTCAAGATTTATGGTGACAACAAGAAGGCTGGTGAGGACTTCCTGGCTGCCAATGCCAAGTTGGCAAAGAAAAAGAAATCGGGCATCACCATCCTTCCCAGCGGATTGCAGTACAAAGTGTTGCAGCAGGGTGACGGACCGATAGCAACAGCTTCAGACAAGGTGAAGGTGAAGTACGAAGGTCGTTTGATTGACGGCATTGTGTTCGACTCTACTGAGCAACATGGCGGCGAACCAGTCTCGTTTTCACCCAGTCAGGTCATCAAAGGCTGGACAGAGGCACTCCTCATGATGCCTGTCGGCTCGAAGTGGCAGCTCTATATTCCGCAGGAACTGGCCTACGGCAGTCGTGAGGTAAACACAATACCTCCCTTCAGCGCCCTCATCTTCGATGTGGAGGTCGTAGGCATAGAAGAACCAAAGAAAGCAGAATCAAAGAAGAAATAAATGCAAGAGACACGACAAAACAAAATAGCGCGTCTGCTCCAGAAGGAACTCAGTGTGATCTTTCAGGAGCAGACACGTTCCATGCATGGTGTGATGGTCAGTGTGACCAGAGTCAAGATCAGTCCTGACCTCAGCATCTGTACGGCCTATCTGAGCATTTTCCCGTCGGAAAAAGGTGAAGAGTTGATGCAAAACATCACCAAGAACGAGAAGCAGATTCGTTACGAATTGGGAACTCGTGTGCGCTATCAGCTGCGTATCATTCCTGAGTTGCGTTTCTTCATCGATGACTCCCTCGACTATATTGACCGTATTGACGAACTGCTAAAACGTTGAACATTGAAGGTTGAACGTTAAGGTCCATACTGTATGAATTTCCCGTTCTATATTGCCCGGCGTTACCTCTTCTCCAAGAAGTCGACTCACGCCATCAACGTCATCAGCGGCATCTCCGTAGTCGGAGTAGCCGTAGCCTCGATGGCCTTGGTGGTTACGCTTAGTGTGTTCAACGGTTTCCACGATATGGTGGCCTCGCTGTTCACTCAGATGGACCCACAGCTGAAGGTGACTCCGGTTAAGGGGAAAACAGCTCCTGCTGACGACCCTGTGCTGACCAAGATACGTCAGTTGCCACAGGTCGATGTGGCTACGGAGTGTCTGGAAGACCAGGCATTGGCTGTCTATCAAGACCGTCAGCTGATGGTGAAGATCAAGGGTGTCGAAGACAACTTCGACCAGCTGACGCATATCCGCGAGATTGTTGAGGGCGACGGCAGTTTTGAGCTGCATGCTGCAGACATGAACTACGGCATCCCAGGGTTAGGCGTAGCTTATCTGCTCGGTATGGGTTATTCCTACGATGAACCGCTCCACATCTTTGCACCCAAACGGGAGGGACAGCTGAATGTGGCCAATCCTATGGAGGGCTTCGTCACTGACGACCTCTACTCCCCAGGTGTTGTGTTTTCCATGAAACAGGGAAAGTACGACAAGAACTACATCATTACCTCTATCGGTTTCACCCGTCAGCTTTTCCAGCAGGACGGCATGCTCTCTTCTCTCGAACTGCGCCTGAAACCAGGTAGCGACTTCGATCGTGTGAAGGCTGACATGCAACAGATTGCGGGTGACAAATTCTACGTCCGTGACCGCTATGAGCAGCAGGACGACACCTTCCGCATCATGAAGATTGAAAAGCTCATCGCCTACATATTCCTCACCTTCATCCTCATGATTGCCTGTTTCAACATCATCGGCTCACTCTCTATGCTCATCATTGACAAGCGAGACGATGTTGTTACACTGCGTAACCTCGGAGCTTCCGACCATCAGATTACCCATATCTTCCTCTTTGAGGGTCGTATGATCAGTGCCATCGGAGCCATCATCGGCATCGCCTTAGGTCTTCTGCTCTGCTGGCTTCAGCAACAATACGGCATCGTACGACTCGGCTCCAGCGAGGGCTCCTTTATCGTCGATGCCTATCCTGTTAGCGTCCATCCGTGGGACGTCGTTCTTGTCTTTATTACCGTTCTTGTTGTCGGTTTCCTCTCTGTTTGGTATCCTGTCCGCTATTTCTCCAAACGACTGTTGAAATAGGGCTAAACAGTCTTACAGTAGATTTTTGATGGCCTGCTCAATGTCTTTGATGGTCTGCGAGCGACCCACAATATTGTTGCCTCTGTCGATGAGGAAATACTCAGGAATGCTCTGTACATTGTAAAGAGTCAGTTTCGATGACGACAGCCCCCGTTCCTCGCGTACGTTAATCCAAGGCAGTGCAGCCGTCTGCTGCTTCCAGAAGTGCTCGTCGCTGTCAAGGCTTACCTGATAGATTTCCAATCCCTGGGCATGGAACTTGTTGTAGAGTTCACGTAGCATGAGTATGCGGACAGGCGACTCGTCCTGGGCAAACACGTGGAAATCGAGCAATACCACCTTACCCTTCAGGTTAGACAGCCGACGTGTCTTGCCTTTGTTGTCCTGGAGGGCAATGTCGATGAGACCTGTGGTTTGTATCTTCGATGCGTCAATAGCCTGGCTTTGTTCTGCTTCGGCTATGCGTATGTTTTTCATTCCCTCAATGGCAATGTTGTGCAGGTTGGCACCGCGCTCGGCCGTTGGCCAGAACGTGTCCCAACTGGTAGCTACAGCCCCATACACCTTGATGTCGTCTTTGTCTGTCCGAGGATTAAAGAGCAGCCTGTTGCCAATGGTTTGGAAGAGCGCAAAGTAGGCGTAGGGCTTCGATGGATTGGGGAAGATGTAGCGTGTCTTAACGTCCTGCTTATAGTTATTGATCATGGACATCACGCTGTCGTTCACTGCTTCGTTATTCAGCTCTTCACTACGGCTGACAGCGATTATGCGCTGTTGCAAGTCCATCAGCATCAGTGCCAGTTCCTTCATCTTCTCACAGTTCTCCGAGCCTGTCACCTCATAGCCAGTAGCCATCTGCGGAAACTGTGCCTTGACCTGTACTGTCTCTGTAGAGTCGATGGACAGTGCTATAGTCTGGTCGGCTATGCGTAGCTGATAGAATTCAGGGGCTTCCGGCTGTCGTCCTGCAAAGCTGAAGTTGCCCTCAGCGTCCAGTTTGGTCGAGTCGAGCACTTCTGTGCCTGCCAGCCCGATACTCTCAAAGAAGAGTACCGAATCCTCTGCCTGTGTGATATTTCCCTCGATATGAAATTTCTTTTCGCCGCATGAAACCAATAAGACAGTTGCAACGGCAATTATCCAATATTTCTTCATATTTTTTATATCTTAATCCAATTTGGCGGCAAAGTTACAAAATAAAGTTAAAAAAGCCAAACAAATTTGCATAAATTTTAATTTTTCACACCCGTCCAGCCTCATGATAGCTGTAATAGGCACCGTCAGTGATGATGACGTGGTCAAGAAAACGTATGCGCATGAGCTCGCATGCATTCTTGATGCTAGTGGTCAGAGCATTGTCCGTCTGACTGGGTCGCAGGCTGCCTGAAGGGTGATTGTGGCAGACGGCAAGTATGGTAGCATTGGCCAGTACGGCCTCGCGGATAATGATGCGGACGTCTACACTAACCTCGCTGATACCTCCGCGGGCAATGCGTGTTTTTTTGATGAGCCGTTGGTTCTGGTTCATCATCAGCAACCAGAACTCTTCTACGTCGCAATCCTGTAGCTTAGGGTGCATGTGGTTGTAGATGAGGGTGGCTGTGCCGACGTCAGGCCGTTCCTCAGCAGCCTCCATCTGCCTGCGTTTGCCCAGTTCGCAAGCTGCCAGAATCGTGATGGCCTTGGCTTCGCCCACTCCGTTGTACTTACAGAGTTCGCGGATGGTCATCTTTCCTAATGTGTTCAGGTTGTTGTTGCAGTCGCTCAGTACATGTTTCATCAGGTCGACGGCACTCTCCTTCGTTGAACCCGAGCCGATGAGTATGGCTAACAGTTCGGCATTCGAGAGTGCTTCTGCGCCGAGATGCATGAGTTTCTCGCGTGGGCGGTCTTCTTCAGCCCACTGGTTGATATTCAGTTTTTCCATGCTTATGAGTAGAAATTCTTTTCAAAGGCGGTGAACTCGTCCTGTTTCAGCACACAGCGTTTCCACCACGAGACCATGAAGCCGAAGCCATAGCCCATCAATTGGACGAAGGCAGCTGGGATGCTCAGCAGTCCTACCCACAGGCTTCGGTTACGAATGCTGGAGTCAATGAAAATCACAAGGCTGTAAAACAACAATGGGAAAAGCCCCAATAGGCAAAATACGAATCCTATGCCTTGATGCATGTTGTCATTTGGTCGCAAGCCATAGGCATCGAGCCACTCACCTTCTATGTAGAGTTCTGCTCCCAAAGCGAAGAGCAACAGGCAAGCGATAACTCCGAGGGTAAACACCATCGGCAGCAAGTGAACCAGCTTCATGGTACCAGGATGGCGCTTTTCCAGGTTGATGCGGGCAATGCCGCTGTTATACACTTGTCGGAAGAACTTGCGGAAGTCGGTGCGCCGTTTGTGCCACACCCATGCCTCTGGGAAGAGGCGTGGCTGATAGCCAGCCTCCACGATGCGGTATGAGAAGTCGATGTCCTCGCCGAAGCGCATTTTCGAGAAGCCGCCTAATTGCAGGTAGACATCGCGACGGATACCCATGTTGAAGGAACGTGGATAGAACTTGTCTAACTTGGCTTTGCCGCCACGAATGCCGCCCGTAGTGAAGAACGAGGTCATTGAGTAACTGATGGCCTTCTGCACAGGGGTGAACGACGGATGTGCCGCATCAGGACCTCCCCATGCTGCAATGGCTTTGGGTTTCTGGTCATTAGCTGTTAGCTCTTTCTCTACCGCTGCCAGAAAACCTTCAGGCAGTACGACATCGGAATCGAGGATGATGACATATTCGCCGTGAGCCCGCTCCACACCGTAGTTGCGGCTTTGGCCGGGGCCGCTGTTTTCCTTCAGGTAATAATGCAAATCAAGGATGTCTGCGTACTTGTCGCAAACATCCTTGCAGGTCTTTATGGAACCGTCCTCCACGATAATGACCTCGAAGTCCTTCAGTGTTTGGTGAGATAGGCTTCCGAGCAACTCGTCCACTTCATCGGGACGATTGTAGACGGGGACGACGATTGAATACTTCATGGCTTTTGGCCAACTGCTAATAGCTAACAGCCGAGATTACTCCTTGGCACGAGCCAGATAAGAGCCGTCGCGGGTGTCAACCTGGATGAGATCGCCCTCGTTGATGAACAGGGGAACGCGAACCTCAACACCAGTTTCCAGCGTAGCGGGCTTCAGGGTGTTGGTGGCGGTGTCGCCCTTGATGCCAGGCTCTGAGTGGGTGACACGGAGAATGGTCTTCACGGGCATCTCGGCAAAGAGAATGGTGCCGTCGGTGGTGTCGCTGACAACAGATACTACGTCGCCTTCCTTCATATACTCATGACCGATTACCAAGTCGTTGGCAATGGGAATCTGCTCGAAAGTCTCCTGGTTCATGAAGATACGGCCTTCCTGATCCTCATAGAGATACTGATAGTCGCGGTGCTCGATGACGACGTCCTCCAGTTTCTCACCGATGTTGTAACGACGCTCCAGCACGCGGCCGTCCGTCACGTTCTTCAACTTGATGTTCATGATGGTGTTTCCCTTGCCGGGCTTACGATGCTGGAAGTCGATGCAAACCCAAATGGCACCGTCCATGCGGATGGCGGTTCCTTTCTTGATGTCTTGTGAATTAATCATAAATTACTGCTATTATAATATGTGATATGTCTTTTTCGGGTGCAAAGGTACAACAAATAAATGAAAAATTAAAGATTAAAGGTGAAATTTTAAAGAAAAACTTGTGTAATTCGAAATAATTGCGTAATTTTGCAGCCCAAATCGACAATAATAACATCAAAATAGCATTACAACAATGAAAAGAACATTTCAGCCGCACAACCGCCGTCGCGTGAACAAGCATGGCTTCCGCGAGCGTATGGCAACTAAGAATGGTCGTCGCGTTTTGGCTTCTCGCCGCGCTAAGGGCCGTAAGAAGTTAACTGTATCGGACGAGCATCACGGAAAGTAATTCCAGCATGTCAGGAATAAGAATTGGGTATGTTTTATCAGAAATATACCCAATTTTTTTGTTGTATCAATTATTCTTTGTAATTTTGCCCTAAAATGTCGAAAACGTATAATTCATGAGCGTGAAGGATTTCTTTGGGAAGCTGGCCAGCGGCTATTTGTGGGGCAACCTTTTGGCGATGGCTTTGGTCTTTGTGGTACTGTGTTTCGGTGTGAAATACGGGTTGGAGTACTATACTCATCACGGCGAAGGCATCGTCGTTCCAGAGTTGAAGGGTTTGTCTTATGCCAAGGCCCGCCTGCTGTTGGAGGAAGACGGGCTGGTGATTATGGTGAGCGACTCCGGTTACAACAAGACGATGCCGCCCGACTGCATTCTGGCCCAGACACCAGGTTATGGCATGAGGGTAAAACAGGGGCACATGGTGTATGTGACCGTCAACTCGCCCTCGTCGCCTACTTTTGCCATTCCTGACATTGTTGACAACAGTAGTATCCGCGAGGCCGAGGCCAAGCTGATGGCCATCGGTTTCCGGCTCTTGCCTGCACAGCGTGTGCATGGTGAGCGCGACTGGGTGTATGGCATCGTGTGCCGCGGACGTCATGTATCCAACGGCGACCGTATCCCCATCGACTATCCGCTGACCCTGTTGGTCGGCAACGGCAGCATCAGCGATTTGGACGACTACGAGTACGTTGACCCGTCCTACGTGACGCCTGGGGAATATGAGGTGGATGATTTTGAAGAGATTGATGAGGACTATTGAAATATGACTGACGAACTGGATGACATCGAACTGGCAGTCGCTGACGATAGTGACGACGGCGGACTCTATGAGCACCTGCGCATGGAGGTAGATCGCGGACAGGAGCCTGTACGCATCGACAAGTATATGTCGGAGCACGTGCAGCACTCCTCACGTAACCGTATACAGAAGGCTGCCGATGCCGGTTTCATTCATGTCAACGGAAAGGCGGTGAAAAGCAACTACAAGGTGCGTCCCGGCGACGTGGTGACCCTGATGCTTGACCGTCCCCACTATGATACGACCATCGAGCCAGAGGATATTCCTTTAGACATTGTCTACGAGGACGACCAGCTGATGGTTGTCAACAAGCCTGCAGGGCTGGTGGTACATCCGGGTGTGGGCAACTTTCACGGTACGCTGGTCAATGCCATCGCCTGGCACCTGCGTAATATGCCCTCCTATGACCCCAACGACCTTTCAGTAGGACTGGTGCATCGCATCGACAAGGATACCAGCGGGTTGTTGGTTGCCGCCAAGACGCCTGATGCCAAGACTGAGTTGGGGGCGCAGTTTTTCAATCACGACACCCACCGCAGCTACTGGGCTCTCGTCTGGGGGAATTTTGCCGAGGATACCGGTCGTATAGAGGGTAACATCGGGCGCGACCCTAAAGACCGCCAGCGTATGGCTGTTTTCCCACCAGGCTCTGACGTCGGCAAGAGTGCCGTCACCCACTACCGCGTTCTGGAGCGCTTTGGGTACACCACGCTGGTCGAATGCCGTTTGGAGACAGGACGCACGCACCAGATACGTGCCCACATGAAGCACATCGGTCATCCGCTGTTTGCCGACGAACGCTATGGAGGCACAGAGATCCTGCGTGGAGAGCGTACAGCGTCCTACAAGGCCTACATCCAGAACTGCTTCAAGCTGTGTCCGCGACAAGCCCTGCATGCCCGTACGTTGGGTTTCACGCATCCTGTGACCCATGAACAGATGGACTTCAGCGCTCCGTTGCCGACAGACATGGAGGCGCTGATGGAGAAGTGGCGGAACTATCAGCGAGCCATCGCCCTTTGACGGTGAGCCATCGAAATATCGAGAAATGCCCCATCGAAATACCGACATAACGACATAACGAAATAACGACAAAAATAAACATAATGAAACAACTGAAACGCAACATTGCCATCGTCTGTGGTGGCGACTCTTCGGAGCACGACGTGTCACTGCGCTCCGCACAAGGACTCTATTCGTTTTTTGACAAGGAACGGTACAACGTGTATATCGTTGACGTGAAAGGACAGGATTGGCATGTGGAGCTGCCTGACGGGACGACGGCCAACATCGACCGCAACGACTTTTCGTTTGTGGAGAACGGCAAGGCCAAGGTCTTCGACTATGCCTATATCACCATTCACGGTACACCTGGCGAGAACGGAATTCTGCAAGGCTACTTCGACCTCATTGATCTGCCCTATTCCACCAGCGGTGTGCTGGTCGAGGCTATGACGTTCGACAAGTTCGTGCTCAACCAGTATCTGCGTGGCTATGGCGTCTCTGTGGCCGACTCCCTGCTCATCCGCCGAGGCTATGAGCACTTGGTGAGCGACGACGAGATAGAGCAGCGTATCGGTATGCCCTGTTTCGTGAAACCTGCTGCCGACGGTTCCAGCTTCGGCGTGTCGAAGGTGAAGAATAAGGACCAGCTGGCTCCTGCCATCCGTAAGGCCATGATGGAGAGCGACGAGGTGATGGTGGAACAGTATTTGGAAGGTACAGAGGTCACTATGGGCATCTACAAGACACGTCAGCATTCGGTATTACTGCCGATAACAGAAGTGGTGACGCAGAACGAGTTCTTCGACTACAATGCCAAGTACAATGGGCAGGTGCAGGAGATAACCCCTGCTCGTCTCTCTGACGACATCGCTCGCCGTGTACGTGAGATTACCAGCCACATCTACGACATCCTGCACTGCAACGGCATCATCCGCATCGACTACATTATCTCGAAGGAGGGTAAGATCTCCATGCTCGAGGTGAACACCACGCCAGGCATGACGCCCACCAGCTTCATTCCACAGCAGGTACGTGCTGCAGGCCTGAAGATGAGCGACGTGCTGACTGACATTATTGAAAACCAGTTCTAAGGATTCCTAAGGGGAAAAGGTAAGCCGACAGAGTTAATAATTTGCTTCCGCTATGGATAATACAAGATTGAGCGACTTCGACGACATTCGTCCGTATGAGCCGTCTGAGATGAAGCAGGCCTTTAACGACCTCATCAACGACCGCCAGTTCTCGCTGATGCTGAAGGGGTTTGTGCCTTGGATGCCCAAGGGAGTGCGTAACGGACTCCTGAGGTTAGCCTTCACAGGCGTCAAGACACCTCTTGACTTTCAGAAGCGTTTCATGAACCCCATCGTGAAGTATCTTATACGTAAGCACACCGACGGCTGCACCTTTGACCATAGCGCCCTCAGTGAGCAGCCAACCGCCGACAACAAGCCGCTGACAGCACGCTACACCTTCCTCTCGAACCATCGCGACATTGTACTCGACTCGGCTTTCCTCGACGTCATGCTGATAGCCAGTCACTATCCCACAACCGTCGAGATAGGCATCGGGGACAATCTGCTGATCTATCCCTGGATCAAGCGGCTGGTACGCATGAACAAAGCCTTTACCGTCCATCGGGGGCTGACTGCCCATGAGATGCTGCGCTCCAGCCAGCTGATGAGCAGCTACATCCACTATGCCGTCACCCAGAAGCACGAGAACATCTGGTTAGCTCAGCGCGAGGGACGGGCCAAGGATTCCAGCGACCACACGCAGGATGCCGTGTTGAAGATGCTGGCTATGGGTGGTGACCTACGCGAGCTGAACATCATTCCCCTGACCATCAGCTACGAGTACGACCCTTGCGACTACCTGAAGGCCCAGGAGTTCCAGCTCAAGCGCGACAATCCCGACTACAGGAAGAGCCGTCAGGACGACCTGGACAATATGAAGACGGGCATCGTCGGCTACAAGGGTCGCGTACACTATCATTGCGCTCCGTCTGTCAACACTTGGATTGACGAGTTGGCTGAGATGCCGCGCAACGAGTATTTTGCCTCGCTCAGCCAGCGCATCGACAACGAGCTGCATCGTCACTACCGCCTCTATCCCTGCAACTATATAGCCCTCGACCTGCTTGAAGGACAGCGCACCTATGCCGAACACTATACACCGGACGACGAGAAGCGCTTCGAACAGTATCTGCAGGGGCAGCTGGCCAAGGTCATTATCCCCAATGCCGACACCGCCTTCCTGCGTGAGCGCATGCTCACCATGTATGCCAACCCGCTGAGGAACTATTTAAAGGTAAAAGGGTAAAACCGTAAAACAATAAACTGTGATGAGAAGTGAGATAATTGCCATTGTTCTCTTTGTCTTCGTCCTTTTCTCCTGCGAGACAGACAGCTACGAGAAGGGGGAGGGCAAGTATTCGCTTATGCAGGCTGACTTGGTCGACCTGACCATCGACGGCCAGTTGCAAGGTGTTGCGTTTGTTACTGACGACGGTGATGCCTATCAACTCACGTCACCCTTCACTGCCCAGTGGATTGAGTTTGCCGACACCACCTATCGTACCATATTGTATTATAACAAGGTTGAGGCGGGCAGAGCTGAGGTGATGGGCGTGAGCCCCGTAGTGACCCTGGAGCCTTTCGAGCATTGGCGGTTCAAGGAGCAGCCGCAAGACCCCATCGGTATCGAGAGTGCTTGGATGGCCAAAAGCGGCAGGTATCTGAACCTTGGCCTGCTGATGAGGACGGGACGTGTAGGCGACGAGGAACTGCCTCACGATGTGGGTGTGGCCCAAGACACTGTGCTCGTACATCCTGACCAGAAAACCACGGCCTACTACCGTTTCCTGCACAGCCAGAACGGCATCCCCGAATATTACACCAACCGCCGCTACGTGAGCATCCTCCTCCCCCAGCAACGCCCTGACACCATTCGCTTCTGCATCCAGACCTACGAAGGCGTTGTCTGGAGAGTCTTCACCGACTTTTAGGCACTAATCGACTTGCATTAACTGCCATTGTAACAGCACTTTACAACGCTACAATTACTGCACGGCAAACTGCATCGGCCGTGCAGTCTTCCTGTAGATGCCTTACAGTCTTCCTGTAAAGGCTTTACAACCTTCCTGTAGATGCCTTACAACCTTCCTGTAAATGCCTTACAACAGTCCTGTAGATGATTTACAACACCCTTGTAGATGATTTACAACACCCTTGTAGATGATTTACAACAATTGAAGCCCTTTTACCGTTCCCGGCAAAAGGGCTTCATGCTTAAGGAAGCGAGAGCCTGCGCTCTTACTTAACCATGACCTTACGGACAGTACCGTCGCTCATGCGGACGATGTTGAGACCCTTATGGGCACCCTCAACCTGACGACCGCTGGCATCGTAGACATCCTTCACGTCAGCGTTGTTGTCAAGCTCGACACCCTCGATGCCTGCGCCGTTCTTGTCGAGGAAGACGACTCTCGTGGCTTTATCGCCATTAGCATCAACGATGTAGCTGGAAGCTGTGTCGAAGCGGCCGTTGGTAGGCACTGCCAGATAACCGTTGACCCAGGTTACTGAACCGAAGAAACAAACAGAGCCGTCGGTTTCCACGTTTGAGTTGTCGACAACAAGTTGTGCCGTGCTTGAAGAATTGTTGCTCCTGATAGAACTCTCGGAATACACTTTCTTGGCATCCTTAAAGGTCAGTTTCTTGCCGTTAGCAATGTACAGCGGACCGATACCCTTGACACTCAGTGAGCCGCTACCAGTAATTGTGGTGTTTTCTTGTAAGTTGATGCTCGTATTGTCGGAGTTCCAGCCACTACGCTCTGTAATGAGCGTATTGTCGCCTGTTACGTTGATGGTCAAGCCAGAAACGGCATTCTTGACTGCATTGATGTCATCACCCTTGTTGGTAATGGTTGCACCGTCCAGCGTCAGCGTATTCGTATTCTTATTGTAGGTAACAGCCTCAGCACCGCCAGCGGTGATGTACTTGCTGCCGACACCTGCTGCATTCCTGTCGTTGATTTCCTTATCGCCCACAAAGATACCATATTTCTTAGAAATAGCGCCGATGGCTACCCAGTCTTTGACTACTGAGCCGCCGTTCTGGCGAACATCCTTCGTCTCCTCGTTGAAGTAGCATCCTCTCAAGTTCTCATTGGCGGTTTCCGGACTCCAGAAGTCTGTGTTATCCAAGGCGAGTGCCGTCAGGTTGTGTACACTCTTGATGTCACCCTTGAAACGATACACACCACTTGTGTTAGGCTTCTTGACAGTCAGCACTTCGTTGGAGCTTCCTGTTCCCCAGTAACCGTACTTCTTACCCACGAAGCGGATGTAATCGCCAGTATTGAGGGTGATGCAGGCACCGGCAGCGCACGACAATCCACTCTCGACTGTCGAGACGAATTTACAATTTCCATTGCCATTGAACTCTGTGTCCCTGGTGATGTAGAGGGCATCGCCGGCAGAAGTAATCTCGTTCGTACCGACAAGGTTGATGACATAGCCATCCGAACCGCCGGAAATCTTAATACCCTCGCTCGAATTGTCACTGGGAGCTACCATCGTCACATTGTCAATCGTCAGCTTCTGAGTGGCTTCATCATACGAGATCTTACCGGCTGTCAGACCGTCCAAAGCAACATTAGTGTTGTTGATATCATTAACCTGACGTCCCAGCACGTAGACAGGATAGGTCTTGGTTGGCTTGAGAATCCAGACGCTACCATCTTTCAAGAGTGCGTCAGTGGTTCCGAAGCCGCCAAGTGACTTGCGGAAGCAAACACCAGGACATACCTCGCTGGAAACATCGCAGCCGGTCATCGTACAGCTTCCGAATTGGGCAATGGCAGCAGTCTCACTTCCAACAGCAATCATGACGACACGTTCCATGACTAACCCGGGGCGTTGGCTATTACCGACAAGGCCGTAGTTGCCACCGTTGGCCAATACGCCGATATCCTTAAAGGTCAATGGACCGCTGCCAGCCTCCAGGTAGAAAGCCACGTATGCACTGCAATTGAGTACGTCGTCATCACTGCTGGTTCCGGCGATGGTTATCGGTTTTCTGCTCTTGATGGCACTGCCGCTGGAGGTGTTTGAAAGTTCCAGCTTGTTGTTACCCTTCACATTGATGGTGAGCCCATCGAGGTTTCTGTTATAGATGCACTCTCTGTTACCTGGGGTCTTCATGGTTACGCCGTTGAGCGTCAGCGTCTTGCTGTCGGCGTTGTAGGTGGCAGAGCCGGCGGTCATTGCGGAAGGATGAAGTGTATAGTTGCCACCACCTGTAACATAGACGATACAGTTGTCAACCTTCAGGTCGGCGTAGTTAGTCACCGTCTTCAGCAGATTGCCACTGCCGTCGCAAATACCGTGTTTGTCGGCATTGAACGAACCGCTGTAGAGGTAGGCGCTGTTCTGAGAGAAAGAGCTGAAACCGCCAATGGCACCCATCGTGTTGGTGTCATCTGTTGATGCATGGATTTCCATGCACGACATCGCTAACTTGCCATATTGGCTGTTGTCATAGCCATAGATGCTAAATTTCTTTCCTGTCGCTGTCAGAGACAGGTTCCACAGGTGCAACGTCTGGGCCTTGGTCCAGATGCAGGCATAGACGTCGCCACAGGTAATACTCAGGCTGGCACCCTCGTGGATATTACCCTGAACGTAGGTTTCCACGTCGCAGACAATACCGCTATCGGTCGTCTTTACGGTGTTGGATCCCACAAAGATAATCTTGAGGTCAGTGATTCCGGTGTTGTGGATGAAACACTTTGTTGCATCGACACTGACATTCGTACACGTCAGCGTCTTGTTGCCGTCGAATTTGATCGAACCACTTTTCAAACCTGTGGGTTTGATGTCCGACTTGTTGTCATCAGTCACCTGTACACCAAGCACCTGCAGGTTATAGGAGGCGGCCGAAACTGTGCTCAGAATGGCTCCTGCAACGAGGAGAACCATGAAAGTAAATAGTTTCTTCATAATGATAATGTTTTAATGTTAGTAAAATTGGGTATTATTTCTTTATTAAAAAGGTCTGCAGGAACCGAGACGGCCCCTGCAGGCCTTATTTCACTCACTTAACCATGACTTTGCGAACGGTGCCGTCGCTCATGCGGATGATGTTGAGACCCTTCTGGGTACCCTCAACCTGACGACCGCTGGCATCGTAGACATCCTTCACGTCAGCGTTGTTGTCAAGCTCGACAGCGTCAACACCTGCCAGAGAAGCATCGCCGAAGATCACCTCCTGGTTGGTCAAACTATTGCCTACAAAGACACCCCAGCCGTAAGAGTCCTTCTTGATTTCAGCATTCGTCGGACGCAGCAGCTTGATGTTGTCCTTCAGCTGGATAGAGGCAAAGCGCTCGACTGATTTATTGGCTTTTGCAGAAACGTAAGCCTTGCCTGAGATGATCAGGGTCTCGCCACTTGTACCGTCGTTATTACAGCCGATACCATCCCAAACACCAACGGCCTCAAACTTTACATTGTCGGTGAAGGCAATCGTGGCACGCGGGCAACCCCACACACCATAGCCCTTGGTGCTCTGAGCCTTGAGCGAGCCGCTGCCCTTGAAGGTTGTCACGTGGGTATTGCCGTCTTTGGGGTTTCCTGGCTGGATAGCCACGGTAGCCACCGTATAGATGCTGTTGTTTCCTACCAGATTCACATTCAGCTCGCCAGATCCGTTCATCAGGGTTTGGAAATCCTGATTGTCACCTGTGTACTCGATGGCAGCATTGTTCATCGTCAGCGTCTTCGAGTCGCTATTGTAGGTAACAGCCTCAGGACCGCCAGCAGTGATGTACTTGCTGCCGACACCATAATAATTACAGTTGGTCACCTCCTCACCGGCAACAAAGACACCATAATGGTTCTTGATAGAAGAGAAGGAAACCCAACCTTTAGCATCCGTACCGCCGTTCTGCTTGACCGTCCAAGCATCAGAGTCACCGTCGTAGTAGCAGCCTTTCAGGTTTTCCCCGCCACCATAGAAACCCATGCCATCCAAGGTCAGGCCCTGCAGGTCGTAGAAGGTCTGTTCGCCACCTCTGAAACGATAGAGCCACGTGTCAGAGCTGGTCTTCTTCAGAATCAGTTCCTGGCCAACGGTGATTCTCGCCTGGAAACCGTATCTCTTACCATCGAAACGGAGTACATTGGTCGTGTTCAGCGTCACCTTGCCACCATTCCAGTCAGTTAATCCGTTACCGTTCGTGGAAACGAAGTAGCCTTTGCCATCGCCTTCGAAATTGGTATTCATCGTCGTATAGAAAGCATCGTTGTTGGCAGTGATGTTGTTAGTACCTGTCAGCTTGACGGTGTGTGAACCGCCAGAGAAGGCGCCGATGAGGATGCCATACTCATTGCTGTTGGAAGGAGCTTCGAGGGTGACATTATTCAGGGTGAGAACCCTGTCAGAACCGCTATAGCTGATCTTACCAGCTGTCATGCCTTCTGTCACAACCTCGGCACTGTTGACATTGTTGATCTCTTTGCCGAGAACTTTGACACCATACGATTTAGACACCACAGCGACGGTCACGTTCTTCTGTTCTTCACCGCTGATGTTGAGGAATTTCTTCTGAGTCTTATTATAATAGATACCGTTTGCGACGTCAGCATCGGTAAACGTACATGACTGGCAGCCTTTGTATGCAACTCCGTCAGTGGACTGGGCGACGATCTTGCTCTTGTTGAACGACAGGTCCGTAGAAGAGCCGTAGAAGCAGTGATCCTTCGTCTGGGCAGTCACGTTCACCTGGTCAAAAGTCAGCTTCTTGCCCGAGTCGTAGAAGTAGACACCAGAGTGGCTCGTATTTTTCAGAATCAGGTTGTTGGAATATCCGGCGTCAGCCTGAATAATCTGGTTCTGGTTGGTAAAGATACAGCCGGTATTGTCTGTCTCAAGGGTGCAAGTGCTCTTGACATGTATCTTCAGGCCATCAATAGCATAGTTGCGGATAGGACACTTGGCAGCGTTGATCTTGGCGCCATTCAGCGTCAGGGTCTTCGTGGAACCGTTGTAGGTCACCGTGCCTTCAGTAATGCCGCAACCCGATGTAGAGCTGTTAAAGGTAAGTTCAGTACTGCCATTGTTGACGTTGACGATGCGCCGACCTATGCACAGACGACCCTTGAAGCTGCAAGACTTGGCGTTGGAGCCTGACGCATTCAGCATGTTATGGGTGCTTGTGTCATATTTGCAGCCGTTCCACTCGTAAGTGACTGAACGGGTGATAATCGAGTTGAAAGACTTCACACACGAATAAGTAGAGGAGGATGCCAGCGAGACATAAATGTCGCAGAGTTCCAGATCAAGCGTGGCAGCAGGATTGCTGTTCGTTCCCTTGATACCGTAGACTTCAGCATAGACGTCCATCCAACAGGATTTGATAGACAGATAACAGTCGTCCTCTGCCCAGATACCGGCGTGTCCGTCCGTACCTGTTGATGTTACGTTACAGTATCCCCACTCAACACCTTCAATCGTGGTGTTCTTGGCCAAACGCATACCATTACTACCTGTCACTTTGTTGTTGGTGCCAACGATTTTAATGGTTAGGTTGCTAATGCCACCATTGTAGATACCGTTATTACTGCTACCGCCATCAATGGTGGCATTCGTCAGCGTCAGGGTCTTGGACGCATTGTCGTACTTGACCGTACCCGATTTGATGGAGCTACCAGTAATGTTGCCGGCATTGCTGGACGTCACGGTAATACCGCCGACTTTCAAGTCGTAGTCCTCAGCCGAAGCTGTGGTCAGCATGGCTCCTACAGCGAGGAGAGCCATTGAAGTAAACAGTTTCTTCATAATCGTAAATTTTTTAAAAGTTAATATAATATTGTTTTATGTTTTTTCAGCGTTTTCGTCAGTCTTTCGTCATGCTTTGAGCCGCTTAGGTTCATATTCACGGTGCAAAGATACAAAAAATAATTGAAATACCGTTGTCTTTTTCTAACAAAATTATTGTCTTTTTCTAACAAACGCCCAAAAAGGTTTAATTATCGTGATTTTGCCCAAGAAAAAAGGTTTAAATATCGTGATTTTGCTCGAAGGGGCCTTTTGCGGACGCTGAAATCGTTGCTCAAGGACGCTAAAATGACGAATTGTGTACAAGTCTCTCAGACATCGTGGTTCACCCTGGCATGCCTTTTGTTTTGCCCCACTTTGTAAGCAAGACACAAATGTCTGATAATCAATATTATATAAAAACCTGTTTGAGATTTAAATAAATTTCACTAAAAAAAGTGGGGAAATGTGGAGGAATGTGGAGGAAAATGATTACCTTTGCACCCGAAGACTCAAATTAAGTAATAAGAACATGCGTTTTTTAGGTAACATAGAAGCCAAGGTTGACGCGAAAGGACGTGCCTTTCTGCCATCCGCTTTCCGCAAGGTGCTGCAGGCGGCTGGCGAAGAGCGTCTTGTGCTCCGCAAGGATGTGTTTCAGCCTTGTCTGGTGCTCTATCCTGAAAGCGTATGGAACCAGCAGATGGACGAGATGCGCTCGCGCCTGAACCGTTGGAACAAGCAGCACCAGCTGGTGTTCCGTCAGTTTGTGTCGGCAGTGGAGCTGTTGACGCTCGACGGCAATGGGCGCTTTCTCATACCGAAGCGCTACCAGCGGATGGCCGACATCGAACAGGATGTGAAGTTCGTAGGGTTGGGCGACACCATAGAGATATGGAGCAGTCAGAAGGCTGAAGAGCTGCAGATGAGTCCTGAGGACTTCGGAGAGGCACTCGAGGAATTAATGGGAAAGGATGCAGAATGACGACGACGGCGGAGACATATCATGTTCCTGTTCTCTTGACAGAGAGCGTCGACGGGCTGGATATCCAGCCCGACGGCATCTATGTGGATGTGACGTTCGGCGGCGGCGGCCACTCGAAGGAGATTCTCCGCAGGTTAGGCAGGAACGGGCACCTGTACAGCTTCGATCAGGATGCCGATGCAGAGAAAAATATCATCGACGATGATAGATTTACCTTCGTCAGGAGCAACTTTAGATATATAGGCAACTGGATGCGCTACTATGAAATTGAGCAGATTGACGGTTTGCTGGCCGACTTGGGTGTCTCGAGCCACCACTTCGACGATGAGAGCCGTGGATTCTCGTTCCGTTTCGATGCTCCGATAGACATGCGCATGAACAAGCGTGCAGGGCTGACGGCTGCCGATGTGCTGAACAACTACAGCGAGGCGCAGCTGGCCGATGTCTTCTATCTCTACGGAGAACTAAAGCAGGCGCGGCGCATTGCCGCAGCCATCGTCAAGGCTCGCATGGAGAAGCACATAGAGACGACGGGTGACCTGCTGGATGCGCTCAACGTTCCCCGTTCCTTGTTCAACGCTCAATGGAAGAAGGATCTGGCGCGCTTGTATCAGGCTTTGCGCATAGAGGTGAACCACGAGATGGATGCGTTGCGCGACATGCTGAAGAGTGCCACAGGGTTGCTTCGCGAGGGTGGACGGCTGAGCGTCATCAGCTACCACTCGCTGGAAGACCGCATCGTGAAGAATGTCGTGAAGACAGGCAATGCCGAGGGCCGCGGGCAGCAGGACTTCTTCGGACGTACCAGTAGCCCGTTCCGGCCGATAGGCAAGGTGGTGACTCCCAGTGACGACGAACAGCAGCGCAATCCGCGCAGTCGCAGTGCCAAGCTGAGGATAGCGGAGAAGGTGAAGAGTGAAAAGTGAAAAATTGCTACCGCATGGATGAGGATAAGAAATACGTAGAGGAGCCGACATTCGAGGTGACGGACGGCCAGGAGACGCTGGAGGAGCAGGACTCCGAGGAGTCTCAGCAATCCCTGAAGGAGACGCTCCAGAAGATCAAGGAAACGGCGAGCGAGGAGGACCCGAGGCCTTCGAGTCAGCTCAACCTGCGTACCATTCTCGGCGGCGACCTGCTGACGACCGATTTGGTGCGCTCGCAGATATGGCTGTTTGTACTCATCGTGGTTTTCTCCATCGTCTATGTGGCGTTCCGCTACCAGTGCCAGCAGGATATGCTGACCATCGACCGCTTGGAGTCGGAACTGAAGGATGCCAAGTACAAAGCCCTCTCGTCGTCGAGCACGCTGACGGAGAAATGCCGTGAGAGCCATGTGCTCGAGGTGTTGAAACAAAACAAGGACTCGCTGCTGAAACAAGCCGAACAGCCCCCGTTTATCATTCAAGTGCCCGAATAAGTTCAATAATATAATATAAGGTGAGTAAGTTTAACAATGACAAGGTAATGCCCCGCTACATGATGATAGCTGTGGTGCTGACGCTGATAGGTTTTGCCATCATTGGCAAGGCACTCTACATCATGGCAGCCAAGAAGCAGTATTGGACGGAGGTGGCAGATCGTCTGAAGCGCGACTCGGTGAGCGTGAAGCCGAACCGCGGTAATATCTTGAGCTGTGACGGCCAGCTGATGGCTACGAGCATCCCGGAATACAAGGTTTACATGGACTTCCAGGCATCGGCTTTCGAGACAGATTCGTTGTGGTTAGACAAGCTCGACTCACTCTGCGAAGGCCTTAGCGCGATTTTCCCACGCTCTGAGGCTGAGTTCAAGGCGCATTTGGAAGAGGGGCGCCATAAGGTCAACAAGAATGGTTCGGTAGGTGCCCGCCACTGGCCTGTTTGGCCGCGTCGCATCGACTATAACACCTATGTGGAAACAAAGAGCCTGCCGTTCTTCAACATGCCGAAATACAAGAGTGGCTTCCATGAAGAGGTGTTCAATGCCCGCCGTCGTCCCTTCGGTACGCTGGCACAGCGCACATTGGGTGGAACCATGATGGCTACCGACTCTGCCTACTTCGGCTTGGAGTTGTCGTACGACTCCATCCTGCGTGGTACGCCAGGTCTTACGGATCGTCGGAAAGTGCTGAACAAGTATATGAACATCCCTGTGACATTGCCCATTGATGGTTGCGACATCGTGACCACCATCGACGTCAACATGCAGGACTTAGCTGAGCGTTCGCTGATTGACATGCTGAAGAGCCCTGAGGTGAACGGCGAGATGGGTGTGGCTATCCTGATGGAGGTGAAGACAGGCGACGTGAAGGCTATCGTCAACATGATACGCAACGAGGATGGCAGATACATCGAGGCAGTCAACTCGGCCATCAGCTACCGCTGCGAACCTGGCTCTGTGTTCAAGGTGGCCTCGTTTATGGTGGCGCTCGACGATGGTGTAGTGGATACTTCCTATGTTATACACACGGGCGGAGGTGTGCGCGAGATGCACAAACGCTGGATGAAGGACCATAACTGGCGCCGTGGAGGCTATGGCGACATCAATGTGGCACGTACGCTCGAAGTTAGCTCCAACATTGGCGTCAGTCACGTCATCGACCATTTCTACGGCGACAATCCGACCCGCTATGTCAACGGCCTCTACCGTGTGGGCATTGGCGAAGACCTGAAGATCCCCCTCGTCGGCTATCAGAAACCTTACATCCGCATGCCGGACACCAAGACCAACGACCGCTCGAAATACTGGAGCAAGACTACGTTACCCTGGATGTCTATCGGCTATGAGACGCAGATAGCACCCATCAACACCGTTGCCTTCTACAATGCCATCGCCAACGACGGCAAGATGATGCGTCCGCGCTTTGTGAAGCGAATTGAGAAGAATGGCGAGACAGTGGCTGAGTTCGAACCGGAGGTCATCAAGGAGCAGATAGCCAAACCGCAAACCATCAAGACCATGCAGACCATTCTGCGGCATGTGGTCAGTCAAGGACTGGGAAAGAAAGCCGGGCAGAACCTGCTCTTCCCCGTTTCTGGCAAGACGGGTACGGCACAGGTCGCTGACCAGTATGGTGGCTACCATTCTGGCATCACTCGCTACTGGCTATCGTTCGCGGGCTATTTCCCTTCCGACAATCCTCTCTACACCTGCATTGTCTGTATCAAGAAGTCAGGACTGCCCGCATCGGGCGGCGGCATGAGTGGCGTTGTGTTCCGTCATATTGCCGGAGGTGTAATGGCTCGTCATCTGAAGATGGATGTGAAGGATGCACACAACGAGGAGTCCATCGTCATTCCCGATGTCAAGAACGGTGACGTAGCGGCTGCCAACCTGATTCTGCAGTCTTTGGACATCAAGGCGCTCAACCGATGGGAAGGTACAGGCTCAACTGTCTGGGGAACGGCGGAACGTCGCTCAGGCGATGTGGCGCTGACCAAGATGTCGACCTATGCCAATGTGGTGCCCGACGTGACTGGTATGGGAGCCAAGGATGCCGTCTATCTGTTGGAAAGCCGAGGACTGAAAGTGCGACTGAATGGTCGTGGCAAGGTCAAGAAGCAGAGCTTCCCGGCGGGCAAACCGGTTCTGAAAGGCTGTGAGTGCATACTCACGCTGGAGTAACGGAAAAATATAAATAGTCGAATTGTAAAATAATAGGGTGGTATGAAACTAAGTACACTGCTGAAATACGTGAAGCCTGTCAGCATCGTAGGGGATGCCGATGTGGATATTACGGGCGTGAACATCGATTCGCGCAAGATAGAGAAGGGACATCTCTTTGTGGCTATCAAGGGTACGCAGACGGATGGTCATCGTTTCATTCCGAAGGCCGTTGAGCTGGGAGCTGTGGCTGTGCTGTGCGAGGAACTGCCGGAGAATCTCGGTGGCGGAACCGCCGAGCACAGTGAAGGAAGCGCCGAGCACTCGGGTGTGACCTATGTGCAGGTGGCTTCGACTGAAGCGGCAGTGGGGCCGGTGGCTACGATGTTCTATGGTGAGCCGTCAACAAAGCTGAAGTTGGTGGGTGTGACAGGCACCAACGGCAAGACCACTATCGCTACCTTATTATATAATATGTTCCGCAAGTTCGGCCATCGCTGCGGCCTGCTGTCAACGGTGTGCAACTACATCGAGGGTGAGGCTATTCCTACAGACCATACGACACCTGACCCGATAGAGCTGAACCGTCTGCTACACCAGATGGTGGAGGCCGGCTGCGAATATGCCTTCATGGAGTGCAGCAGTCACGCCATTGACCAGAAGCGTATCGGCGGCTTGAAGTTTGCAGGTGGTCTCTTCACTAACCTGACACGCGACCACCTGGATTACCACAAGACCTTCGAGAACTACCGTGATGCCAAGAAAGCCTTCTTCGACGGACTCGGAAAAGATGCCTTCGCCATTACCAATGCCGACGACAAGAACGGCCTGTTCATGGTGCAGAACACGAAGGCACAAGTGAAGACCTACTCCACGCGGACGATGGCAGACTTCCGTGCTCGCATCATCGAGTGCCATTTTGAGGGTATGTATTTGGAGATTGACGGCCATGAGGTTGGTGTGCAGTTCATTGGTAAGTTCAATGTCTCGAACCTGTTAGCGGTTTATGGGGCTGCCGTCATGTTGGGCAAACAGTCGGAGGACATCCTCGTCGTGATGAGTACGCTGAAGAGCGTGGCTGGCCGCTTGGAACCCATCCGTTCGCAGGATGGTGTGACGGCTATTGTGGATTATGCCCACACCCCTGACGCACTGGAGAACGTGCTGAAAGCAATTCATGAGGTGCTCGACGGCAAGGGTGGACAGGTTATTACGGTGTGTGGTGCAGGCGGTAATCGTGACAAGGGCAAGCGTCCGCTGATGGCTCAGGAAGCTGTCAAACAGAGCGACCGTGTCATCATTACTTCTGACAATCCTCGCTTTGAGGAGCCGCAGGACATCATCAACGACATGCTGGCCGGGCTCGATGCCAAGCAGATGAAGAAGGTTGTCTCGATTGCCGACCGTCGTGAAGCCATCAAGGCGGCTGTCATGCTGGCTCAGAAGGGTGACGTCATCCTCATCGCTGGTAAAGGTCATGAGGACTATCAGGAAATCAAGGGTGTCAAGCACCACTTTGACGACCGAGAGGTGGTAAGAGAGATTTTTAAGTCGTAATATCGAAACATCGAAATATCGAAAAAGAGAAATAAACAATGCTGTACTATATCTTCCGTTTCTTAGAGCAATACGATATCCCTGGAGCGCATATCTGGTCGTACATTTCTTTCCGTGCGCTGCTGGCACTCATCTTGTCGCTGGTCATTTCTGCTTGGTTCGGCGAGTACTTCATCAAGTGGATGAAGCGGCGTAACATCACGGAGACACAGCGAGACCCGAAGATTGATCCCTTCGGCGAAAAGAAGATCGGGGTGCCCACTATGGGTGGCATCATCATCATTGTCAGCATCCTCATTCCCGTACTGCTTCTTGGTCGCATGCGCAACATCTACCTGCTTCTTATGATTGTCACCACCCTGTGGTTGGGCTTCTTGGGTTTCATGGACGACTACATCAAGATATTCCGCAAGAACAAAGAGGGTTTGAAGGGCATATACAAGATTGTGGGACAGGTGTCGATAGGATTCATTGTAGGCTTGACGATATGGCTGAGTCCCGATGCCGTCGTGCGTGAAAACGTATCGGACATCAAACAGAATCAGGAGGTGGTGATCAAGCATAAGAGCGAGACCGTGAAGTCGCTGCACACCACCATTCCGTTCATCAAGAACCACAACTTGAACTATTCAGACATAATGGCATTCTGCGGGAAGTACAAGGTGGCTGCCGGATGGGTACTGTTCGTCATCATGACCATCTTGGTCGTGACGGCTGTATCGAACGGTGCGAACCTCAACGACGGTTTGGACGGCATGTGTGCAGGCAATTCAGCCATCATCGGTGTGGCGTTGCTTATCTTCGCCTATATCTCGTCGCACATCATCTATGCGGCCTATTTTGACATCATGTATATTCCGCATTCGGAGGAGCTGGTGGTCTTCCTCAGTGCCTTCATCGGTGCTATGATAGGTTTCCTGTGGTACAATGCCTATCCTGCCCAAGTGTTCATGGGTGACACAGGGTCGCTGACCATTGGTGGCATTATCGGCGTCTGCGCCATCATTATCCACAAGGAGCTAATGCTTCCCTTGCTCTGCGGCATCTTCTTCATCGAGAGCCTCAGTGTCATCATGCAGCGCTTCTATTTCAAATACACCAAACGGAAGGGACATCCCGTTCGCATCTTCCGTGCCACACCTATTCACGATACATTCCGCAAGACAGACGAGCAGTTACCCAAGGACAGTGGCTATGTGCTGAGAAACTGGCCTCACCGCCCGTTCCTTGAGTCGAAGGTGACGTTCCGTTTCTGGATTGTGACGATTATATTGGCAGCATTAACGATAATAACCTTGAAGATCAGATAAAGAGATGAGTAAGATAGCCGTATTAGGAGCTGGAGAAAGCGGGGCAGGAGCAGCTGTCCTGGCTAAGAAACAAGGCTTCGATGTGTTTGTATCAGACATGTCGAAGATCCACGACAAGTACAAGAAGATGCTGAACGATCGCCAGATAGCATGGGAGGAAGGCCAGCATACGGAGGAACGGATTCTGGATGCCGACGAGGTTATCAAGAGTCCTGGCATTCCCGATACTGCCCCTATGGTGATGAAAATCAAGGAGCGTGGCATACATATCATCAGCGAGATAGAGTTTGCCGGCCGTTATACGGACTCGAAGATGATCTGTATCACGGGTTCGAACGGCAAGACTACGACCACCAGTCTCATCTACCACATCTTCAAGGCTGCTGGTTACGATGCTGGATTGGCTGGCAACATCGGCAACTCGCTGGCGCTGCAGGTGGCTGAAGAGCCGCATGAATATTACATCATCGAACTATCGTCGTTCCAGCTTGACAACATGTACGACTTCCGTGCCGATATTGCCATCTTGCTGAACATTACGCCTGACCACCTGGATCGCTACGACTTCAAGATGCAGAACTACGTGGACTCTAAGATGCGCATCATCCAGAACCAGACACCTCAGGATGCCTTCATCTTCTGGAACGATGACCCCATCATCCAGCGTGAACTGAAAAAGTACGATATCAAGGCCATTCTCTATCCGTTCTCAGAACTGAAAGAGAAGGGCAGCATCGGTTATATTGAGGAAGGCCAGTACGTTATTGAGAAGCCTGAGCCTTTCAACATGGAGCAGGAGTCGCTGAGCTTGACGGGCAAGCACAATATCTATAACTCGCTGGCTGCGGGTATTGCCTCTAACATTGCCGGCATCAAGAAGGATGTAATACGCAAGTCGCTGGGCGACTTCCCTGGTGTCGAGCACCGCTTGGAGAAAGTCTGTGTGGTGCGTGGTGTGCAGTACATCAACGACTCGAAAGCTACCAATGTCGATGCCTGTTGGTATGCGTTGGAGTCGATGAAGACAAAAACCATTCTCATCATTGGCGGCAAAGACAAGGGCAACGACTACGGCCCCATCATCCCGTTAGTCAGGGAGAAGTGTGCAGGACTGGTGTATCTGGGTGCCGACAACCAGAAGCTGCACGACAACTTCGATGCCTTAGGTATTCCCGTTCGTGACACCCACTCGATGAAAGAGTGTGTACAGGCCTGCTACGAGTTGGCTGAGCCAGGAATGACCGTTCTGCTCAGTCCCTGCTGTGCCTCCTTCGACCTCTTCAAGAATATGGAGGATCGTGGTGAACAATTCAAGGAATTAGCAAGAAATCTATAATGAACAAGAAAATAGGCAGAATCTTCAAAGGCGACAAGGTCATCTGGATGGTGTTCTTTTTCCTCTGCATGATCAGTATCGTGGAAGTCTTCTCGGCTTCCAGCGGTCTGACCTACAAGAGTCATAACTACATCGGCCCCATCGTCTATCATGCCGGCACCATTGCCTTTGGTGTCGTTGTAGCTGTGGTGACGCTCAACATCCCCTGCCGCTATTTCAAGCTGATGACACCCTTCCTCATGCTTGTCAGTGCCGTAACGCTGATATGGGTGCTGGCCTTCGGACAGTCCATCAACGGTGCCAACCGCGTCATCCCTATTTTCGGAGTAACCTTCCAGCCGTCAGAGATTGCCAAAGGCACCATTGTGCTGGCTGTCGCCCAGATACTTAGTGCCATGCAGCGTGAGAATGGAGCCGACAGGCAGGCTTTCTCATGGATACTCTGGATTACTATTCCCACCTGTGTGCTCATCGGTCTGGAGAACCTGTCGACGGCAGCGCTGTTGTTTGCCGTCGTCTTCCTTATGATGTTCATCGGTCAGATACCATTCCGGCAGTTAGGAAGGCTTGCTGCTATTTTCGGTCTTGCTGCCGTTTTGGCCGTAGGAATGGTGATGCTGGTGGGACGTGATACGACCAAGGAGGATCAGCAACTGACCAAGACGGAGCAGCTGAGCGAGCCGAAGAAACAGAAGAGCGGACTTGAGAAGATGCTACACAGAGCTGACACGTGGAAAGGCCGTATCCTCAATTTCGGCAAGAACGATGTGTCACCTCAGGAATACGACTTGGACAAGGACGCACAGGTGGCTCATGCCAACATTGCCATCGTCTCGAGCGGTATTGTGGGCAAGGGTCCGGGCAAGTCGGTGGAACGCGACTTCCTGGCACAGGCTTTCTCAGACTTCATCTATGCCATCATCATCGAAGAGTTAGGCATTGTAGGAGCAGCCTTCGTGGTGTTCCTTTACATCATCCTGCTGTATCGCACAGCGCGTATCGCTGGACGATGTGAAAACAACTTCCCAGCCTTCCTGGCAATGGGACTCGCACTGTTGCTGGTCGTACAGGCCACCTTCAACATGATGGTAGCCGTCGGTCTGGCACCTGTTACTGGTCAGCCGCTGCCGCTTATTTCCAAGGGCGGAACCTCGACCATCATCAATTGTGCCTATATCGGAGCCATCCTGAGTGTCAGCCGTTCGGCGAAAGTCAAGAAAGAAAAAGAAAAGGAACTATGAGTAACGAGTTAAGAGTCATTATCAGTGGTGGCGGCACAGGAGGCCACATTTTCCCGGCTGTGTCAATAGCCAATGCCGTCAAGGCACTGTGTCCTGATGCCAAGATTCTGTTTGTCGGAGCCTTGGGACGTATGGAGATGCAGCGTGTCCCTGCAGCTGGCTATGAAATCAAGGGACTGCCCATACAGGGCTTTGACCGCAAGAACATGCTGAAAAACGTCAAGGTGCTCTTTAATGTCCTGAGGAGTCAGCACATGGCTCGTAAAATCATTAAAGAGTTCTGTCCACAGGTGGCTGTAGGTGTCGGTGGCTATGCCAGCGGTCCTACGCTCAATGTTGCTGCTGCCAAGGGCATACCCTGTCTCATTCAGGAACAGAACTCTTATGCCGGCGTCACCAACAAGCTGTTGGCCAAGAAGGCAGCCAAGATCTGTGTGGCCTACGAGGGTATGGAACGTTTCTTTCCTGCCGAGAAGCTGATGCTGACAGGCAATCCCGTGCGTCAGCAGCTCTTAGAGACTACGTTGTCGAAAGACGATGCCCTTCGCTCCTTTGGCTTCGATCCGTCGAAGAAGACTGTGCTCATTGTTGGCGGCAGCTTAGGAGCTCGTACACTCAATGAGAGTGTGATGCAACACCTCGACCTCATCCGCCAGAGCGACATCCAGTTTATCTGGCAGACAGGAAAATACTATTATGCCGAACTGAAAGAGCAGCTCCAGCGAAAAGGTCAGCCGAAGAACCTGACGGTGACCGACTTCATCAGCGACATGGGAGCAGCTTACAAGGCTGCCGACATCGTTGTGAGCCGTGCAGGTGCAGGTAGCATCAGCGAGTTCTGCCTGTTGGGTAAGCCGGTCATCCTTGTGCCGAGTCCCAATGTGGCTGAAGACCACCAGACCAAGAATGCCCTCGCACTGGTCAATCGTCAGGCCGCTCTCTATGTCAAGGATTCCGAAGCTCCCAAGTTGCTTCTGCCTCTGACCATCGATACCGTCCAGGACGACACCAGACTTCGGACTCTGAGTGAGAATGTTCTGAAGATGGCTCTGCCCGACTCGGCAGAGGTCATTGCCAAAGAAGTCATCAAATTAGCTAATTATGAAAAGTAAAGATATAAAGGCTGTCTATTTCGTAGGAGCCGGTGGCATCGGTATGAGTGCCATCGCCCGCTACTTCCTCAAGAAAGGACTTGTTGTGGCCGGCTACGACAAGACCCCGAGTCCCCTTACCAGACAACTGGAGAAGGAGGGCATGCTCATCCATTATGAAGAGTGTGTCGACGAGATACCACAGGCTTGCCGTCAGTCGCAGTCGTGTTTAGTGGTCTATACCCCAGCCATCCCTGACGAGCATGCTGAACTGCAATATTTCCGTGAACATGGCTTTGAGATTCAGAAGCGTGCCCAGGTGCTTGGTACGCTGACCCGTCAGCATAAGGGACTCTGTGTGGCAGGAACACACGGCAAGACTACTACGTCGACCATGTGTGCACACATCATGCACCAAAGCCATCTGGACTGTAACGCCTTCCTTGGTGGTATCTCCAAGAACTATGGCACGAACTACATCCTCTCCGATAGCGACTTTGTCGTCATCGAGGCCGACGAGTTCGACCGTTCCTTCCACTGGCTGTCGCCATATATGACGGTCATCACCAGCACCGACCCCGACCATTTGGACATCTATGGCACCAAGGAGGCTTATTTGGAGAGCTTCCGCCACTATACGGAACTCATCCAGCCCGGTGGCGCACTCATCATCCATCGCGGCTTAGAGATGCAGGAGACACTGCCTGCTGGCGTTCGTCGTTTCGACTATGCACTGACCGAGGGTGATTTCCATGCAGAGAATATCCGCATTGCAAACGGCGAGATAACCTTCGACTTCGTATCACCCGTTGAGTCAGTCCGTGGCATCCAGTTAGGACAGCCTGTACCCATCAATATCGAGAACGGTGTGGCAGCGATGGCAATGGCTCAGCTGGCTGGCTGCACATCCGAGGAACTGCGCTATGGTATGCTGACATACGGAGGAGTGGAGCGCCGCTTCGACTTCAAGATTAAGACTGACCGTCTGGTGTTCCTCAGCGACTATGCCCACCATCCGAAGGAAATCTACCAGAGTGCCCGCAGCATCCGTGAGCTGTATCGTGACCGTAAGATTACGGCCATCTTCCAGCCACACCTATATACACGTACCCGTGACTTCTATCAGGACTTTGCTGACGCATTGAGCCTGCTTGATGAGGTCATCCTTACAGAGATTTATCCGGCTCGTGAGCAGCCCATTGAGGGTGTCACCTCGCAGCTCATCTACGACTGTCTGCGCCCAGGTGTTGAGAAGCAACTCATTCGTAAGGACGACGTCATGGAACTCATCAGGAAACGTAGCTTCGACGTACTGATTGTACTCGGAGCCGGCGACCTTGACAACCTCGTGCCGCAGATGACTAAATTATTAAACCTTCAAAGGGTAATAGGGTAAAAAGATAAAATAGTTAGGGTTAATGAATATCAACTGGAAGAAATCAGCAATCGTTGTGATAGACCTCGCTCTCGCCGTCTATCTGGTGATGGCCATCATGGCTTTCAATCGCCCTGATGTACTGCATCATGTCTGCACAGAGGTGAAGATAGACATCAAGGAGGGCGTGGTGAAGGGATTCCTCAGTGCTGATGCCATCAAGCTCCAGTTGCAGCGTGCCAAGCTCTACCCCTTGGGCAGTCCTATGGAGCAGGTCAGCACACGTGTCATTGAGGAAGAGCTGCTTCAGAATCCGTTCGTCGAGACTGCCCAGTGCTACAAGACGCAGGCGGGCTGTGTGCGTATCACGCTCTCACAGCGTCTGCCCGTCATTCATGTGAAGGCTGACAACGGCGACGACTACTATGTCGATACGTACGGCAACATTATGCCCAACACACAGTATGTGAGTAATCTCGTTGTGGCCACGGGATATGTTACGCGCCCATACGCCCAGAAAGTACTGATGCGTATTGGCAACTTTTTGATTCAGAACAAACTGTGGTTCAGTCAGGTCGAACAGCTCAATGTGTTGACTGACGGAACAGTCGAGATGGTTCCCCGTGTTGGTGACCACATCATCTATCTCGGCCAGCCCGTACGGCTCAGCCAGAAGTTTGCCCGTTTAGAGAAGTTCTACAAGTACGGTCTGTCGGAGGCTGGCTGGAACAAATACTCGTATATCAGTCTGGAGTTTGACAATCAGATCATCTGTAAAAAGGTAAAAAAGTAAAAAGGTTAAATAATAAATAGTCAAATAATATGGTGTCAAAGGAATTTATCGTAGCAATCGAACTGGGGTCATCCAAGATGACCGGTATTGCGGGAAAGAAGAACCTCGACGGCAGCATTCAGGTGCTTGCCTGTGTCAAGGAGGATTCCTCGTCGTTCATCCGCAAAGGTGTGGTTTACAACATCGACAAGACTGCCCAATGCTTGACCAACATTATCAGTCGGCTTGAGAAACAGCTCAAGACCTCCATCACGCAGGTCTATGTTGGCGTCGGCGGACAGTCCATACGCTCTATTCGCAATGTCATCACCAAAGACCTGCCAAGCGAGACCCTTGTCACGCAGGACATGGTGATAGAACTGATGGACGCTAACCGCAACATGAGGTATCCCGACCAGGAGATTCTCGATGCGGCCGTGCAGGAATACAAGGTCGACTCCCAGTATCAGCTCGATCCTGTCGGCATTCAGTGTACGCGCATTGAGGGTAACTTCCTGAACATCCTGCAGCGCAAGGCGTTCAACAAGAATCTGAACAAGTGTTTCGAGACGGCTAATATCAATATTGCCGAGCTCTATCTTGCTCCGCTGGCACTCGCCGACAGCGTGCTTACTGAGACCGAGCGTCGTTCAGGCTGTGCTCTGGTTGACCTGGGTGCTGATACCACCACGGTGTCGGTGTACTCCAAGAACATCCTGCGTCATCTGGCCGTCATTCCGTTGGGATCCAACAATATCACGAAGGACATTGCCTCGCTTCAGATGGAGGAGCAGGACGCTGAGAAGATGAAGCTGAAGTATGCCTCGGCCTATACGGAGAACAACGACATCGACAACAACATGAAGTACTCCATCGACTCTGAGCGTCAGGTGGAGACCCGTAAGTTCATCGAAATTGTCGAGGGTCGTCTGGAGGAGATTGTCGCCAACGTCTGGTGTCAGGTGCCCGAGGAGTATTGTGACAAGCTCCTGGGTGGCATCATCCTGACTGGAGGCGGCTCGAACATGAAGGATATCGAGAAAGCCTTCCAGAACTACACACACATTGACAAGATCCGTATTGCCAAGTTCGTGACCCAGACCATCACGTCCAGCCTTGCCGACATCAATGCACGCGATGGCAAGATGAACACTGTGCTTGGTCTGTTGGCTAAGGGCGACATCAACTGTGCCGGACGCGAAATCGACCCCAACGGCGACCTCTTTGGTCCACAGAAGCCCGTGCAGCCCGAGACCGTTGAGCAGCGCCGTGCCCGTCAGGCCACTGAGACTCCTGCCGGCGTTATCCGTACCGCCGAGGAGATACGCCGTGCCGAAGAAGAAGCCCAGCGCAAGAAGGAGGAAGCTGAAGCTGAGGCTCGCGAGAAAGCCGAGGCTGAAGCCCGCGAACGTGCCCGTATCAAGAAGGAGAACAGCACCTGGAACAAGCTCATGCGTGGACTCAAGGAGTTTGGCAAGAAAATGGTAGAGGAAGAGGAATAACCCTCCGACATATCGAAATACCGACATATCGAAAATAAAAACAAGAAAACTATGGCAGACAACAACATATTGCTCGACTTTGGCGAGCCTGAAAGAGAGAATAGCATCATCAAAGTGATTGGTGTAGGAGGCGGTGGCGGCAATGCCGTCAACCACATGTACCGCGAAGGTATCCACGATGTGACCTTCGTACTCTGTAATACTGACAACCAGGCACTCAACGACTCCCCCGTACCCGTTCACCTGCAGTTAGGCAAGGAGGGACTGGGAGCCGGCAACAAGCCCGAGAAGGCCCGTGCTGCCGCCGAGGAGAGCCTTGACGACATCAAGAGCATGCTCAACGACGGTACCCGCATGGCCTTCATTACCGCCGGCATGGGCGGAGGCACAGGCACCGGTGCCGCACCCGTCATTGCCCGCATCTCCAAGGAGATGGGCATCCTGACCGTAGGTATTGTCACCATCCCCTTCCGCTTCGAGGGCGACCGTAAGATTGACCAGGCACTCGACGGTGTCGAGGAGATGTCAAAGCACGTCGATGCCCTGCTTGTCATCAACAACGAGCGTCTGCGCGAGATCTATCCCGAGCTTACCGTGCTCGACGCCTTCGGCAAGGCCGACGACACCCTGAGCGTCGCTGCCAAGTCCATCGCCGAGATCATTACCGTCCACGGACTCATTAACCTCGACTTCAACGACGTGAAGACTGTACTCAAGGACGGCGGTGTCGCCATCATGTCTACCGGCTATGGCGAGGGCGAAGGACGAGTGCGCAAGGCCATCGAGGACGCCCTGAACTCACCCCTGCTCAACGAGAACGACGTCTTCAACTCCAAGAAGATTCTGCTCAGCATCTCCTTTGCCGGTTCCAAGGACGGCAAGGACTCGCTCATGATGGAAGAGATGAACGACGTCAACGACTTCATGGCCAAGTTCGGCAACGACTTTGAGATCAAGTGGGGACTGGCTACCGACCCTGAGCTCGGCAAGCGTGTTAAGGTTACCATCCTCGCCACTGGCTTCGGCATCGACCGCGTCGACGGCATGGCCACCCATCGCCAGCGTCACAATACCCAGGAGGAAGCCACTCGCATCGCCGCCGAACAGGAAGCTGAGGCACAACGTCAGGATCGTCGCAACCGTTACTATGGCGGCGACGGACAGACCCGCCGCTACAAGCGTCGTCCTCATGTCTACCTGTTCCGTCCCGACGATCTCGACAACGATGACGTCATCTCAGCCGTCGAGCAGACACCCACCTACAAGCGCACCCGTGAGATACTCGACAGCATCTATTCGCAGGCTGTCGGCGACGAGCCCCAGCAGAAGCCCGACACCCCGCCCGTAGAACCCATCCAGGGCACCATCAAGTTTGCATAGCCACGTCGCCCCTCTGCCGCTGCTGACCGTAGCCCTTACGGCAGGCATCGTCGCCGGTCAGTGGCTCCACCACTGGGCGGGGGGACTTGCCGTCCTCGCCGTCCTGCTTGTGGTTTCCCTGCTGCTCCGTCGCCAGCCTCGTCTTCAGACCGCTGCCATTGTTGCCTGTTTCGTCCTGTTAGGCGCAGTGCTGCGCAGTCGCACCACTAATCAGCTGGAAGTGGAGTGGCCTGACGAACTCCGGCAACTGTCAGTAGTAGTAGCCAGCGAGCCTGTTGTCAAGGAAAAGGTCGTCGCCATGGACGTATTGACAGTCACAGGCCACCAGAAGTTGAAGTGTCGTATTGTGCGTGACTCTGACAGCGAGCGTATTACCATCGGCGACGGACTCGTATTGCAGTCACGCGTGACACCCGTCCATGAGTGGCATAATGGACACTTCGACTACCGTCTTTACCTTCAGAGTCATGGCTTCACGGGCGAGACACTGGTCAAGTCCGGCTGCTGGCAGTGGCAGCAGCTGCCGTTAGACGGTTTGTCGCTGACAGCACGTATTCGCCTGCGCTTCCTCCTGTTCCGTCATCAGCTGTTGCAGCAATACCGGCAGTGGGGTATAACCCACGAAGCCTACGGTGTGATTGCCGCCATGACATTGGGCGAACGGTCACAGTTGGACGTCAGCCTGAAAGAAACTTACTCACGGGTTGGAGTCTCACACATCTTGGCGCTGAGCGGTCTGCATCTGATGATTATCTACACCCTGATCACCCTCCTGCTGGGCCGACGACGATTACGACTGACCACCCAAGTGCTGACGGTTCTTGCCGTGTGGGCCTTTGCACTATTGGTGGGTTTGTCGCCCAGTGTCACCCGCGCTGCTTTTATGATTACCGTCTATGCATTGCTGTCATTAGGCTATCGTGAACGTATGTCGGTCAATACGCTTGCCTTTGTAGCTATGGTGATGCTCATGTTCAACCCCTATGCACTGTTTGACATCGGCTTCCAACTGTCGTTTGCTGCTGTGTTATCTATCCTCCTGTTCCATCCCCTCCTTGTTAAGTTTATTCCGTCCCATCTGCTACAGCGTCACCGCTGGCTGAATATGTTGTGGTCGATGACCATCGTGTCCGTATCGGCACAGATAGGAACAGCTCCACTGGTGGCCTACACTTTTGGCCGTTTCGCCACCACCTTCCTTTTAGCCAACTATATTGTTATCCCCTTGGCCACGTTGGTTCTCTATCTGACCCTTGCTTGTGTACTGACATGGTGGTGGTCGGCTGTACAGTGGTGGATAGCCAAGGGGCTGTCGGTAATAGTGCTGTTAATGAACCGTTTGCTGGAGTACATGGCCTCCTGGTCTTTCTCCAGCATTGAGGCTGTTCAACTCTCCGCAACTCAGGTTGTGTTGCTATACGTGCTAATCGGATGTTTATACTATTTTATCCGATTAGGCCAGACAACTCACTCAGTCTCTTGGAATAAACTTGTAGAAAAGGATTCTGACAAGTGAGGTCAGGCAGTACGATCCCTTCTATTGTCCATTTTCGGACACTCATGGTGTCCATAAATGGACACTTTGTTTTAAGGTGCTCTTGATTATCAGCGAGTTACGAGTTTGGCACGGTTTTGGCATATAATAAGGCAGAACTGAAAAATAGTTGTAACAGATATGAGATATTACCGACAAACTCTCGCCATGATGCGCGAGGAAAAGCTGTTCTCTGGCATTTACATCTTGGGAACAGCATTGGCTATTGCCTTTACGATGGTGATGGCCGTGGTGTATTATGCAAAGTTAGCTGACATTGCGCCTGAGGTGAACCGCAGCCGGACAGTGTACCTTAAGGGCATGGTGAAGCGGGCAGTGAATGACACGCTCCGATGCGAGCCTACGAGCTACACCTCGACCGAGGTGAAGGAGTGGCTCTACACGCTGAAGAGTGCCGAGGTGGTCAGTGCCACCATCAATACCAACCACTATACCAGCGATAGGCATTACCTGAAGTGTGACAATCACAAGTTGGTGCCTGTCGTGACGCGCATGGTCGATGCCAACTTCTTCAAGGTCTATCAGTTCCACTTTGTGTATGGCCGCCCCTTTATGCAGGAGGAGTGCCTGAACGAAAACAACTACATTGAGAATGTAGCCATGCCCGCGATCATCAGCCGCGACATAGCCGAACAGACCTTCGGTAAGGACGTTAATCCTGTGGGAAAGACGCTCAACTACGGCTTCATCATCCGCATCGTAGGTGTGATAGAGCCCACGTCGTCCATTATGGAAGAGAGTTTCGGTCAGTTGTTCTTAGCCCTTGATCAGGAAGCCGAACAGGTCATCGTCGTGCTGAAAAAAGGATGCACCGTGAAAGACCTGGAAAAAGAACTGGCAGAGATAGCCCGCAAGCGCAGTGTCAGCGATAAGGAGTGGGACTACTTCCTGCAAGGCACCATATTGCCCCATGCACAGTTGAAGATGTCGGACGAAGGCGCGGCCATGTCTTGGAGCAGCATCCTCAAGTCGCTCTTCCCGAAGGTGTTCGTCCTGCTATTAGTGCCTGCGCTCAACCTGAGCGGACTCGTGGCGGCACGTATGCGGCGTCGACTGGCCGAGATGGG